>OCTW011594692.1_pt1 | contig 17102 bp, 17 predicted proteins | sample 1539671 | NCBI WGS metagenome assembly OCTW01 (sample SAMN02144230, study PRJEB22623) | gut metagenome | biome: sheep rumen | host: Ovis aries | place: New Zealand
GACAACAGATGTTAGGACACCAGTACAAGCATCAGGACTTTAGTTCGAAAAGTCTATTATAATCTGTCAACAAAAATCAGGACGGGTCAGTTATTTTCAATAAAGGAATCGAGATGCTGGAGGCGGTGAAGGGTGATTTTGTGAAGTGACTACTAGTGGATAAGATATGCAAGAACTTGATCAGTTATTGACATGGTGCGACAATGAGTATACCAGTGCAAAACATTGCCAATGCGGGAATGCTTGCACAAATGGTAATTTCTGCAAAGGAACTCAAACCAATTGCTACTCGTGTATCCAGCGTGTTCATAGTTATAGCAACCGGACGTATCATTATAACTGTGACAAAATGGTGTTGTACTACACCCTAAAACATTGCTATCGTTTTGGGGCGGAAGTATTTTATGAGATGAACAGGCTGAGAACGGACATCTGCAATTGGCAAAATATAAGTATCGCTTCTATTGGATGTGGTCCATGTTCGGAATTATTTGGCGCGTTAAGTTTTTGGCGCACAATTGGTAAGAATGATACAGCCTTTCGTTTTAGAGGATTTGATACGGAGCCGTTATGGCAGCCTATTATGAATCAGGTTCAGGCTGTATTTCAAACAGCAGATGTGCGCACCTTTGGCCAAGATGCCTTTGCTTATTATGCACAATCGCAAGAACCTGTAGATGTAATCATCTTGAACTACATGTTGTCGGATATGATGAAGTTTCGAGCAGGGCAATATGACAACTTTTTGAATTATCTCATAACAATGATTCAGCAAAAGAAACCTCGTTATCTTTTGGTCAACGATGTTTATCTTCTGGTTTCTGTAGGAGCGACTAACAGGATGTTAAGGTTCTTGAAGAATGCGGGATTGACATTTAAGATGGCGAAATTGCAATATCATAGCAATCATCCGTATATAGGCCAATTTGGCAGGCAGGTTGCAAAGCAACCATTTGTCATGTCGAATGCCGCAATTGTCCAGAGATACGACCCTTTTGCTGAAACAAATAGTATTCAGACTCTTATTAAATTCCAATGATACTGAGCGTAAGTCGAAGAACAGATATCCCGGCCTTTTATTCTGACTGGTTCTTCAACCGTCTGAAGGCGGGCTTTGTGCTGGTGAGGAATCCGATGAATATCCATCAGGTGAGCAGGATTATGCTTACTCCAGAGATGATAGACTGTATCGTATTCTGGAGCAAGAACCCCAGACCGATGCTCTCCAGGCTGGATGAACTGAAGGACTATATGTACTACTTTCAGTTTACCATCAATGCTTACGACAAGGGGATGGAGGCTGGAGTGCCCAAGAAGGAGGGGATTATCAGCACGTTCAAGGAACTGTCGGGAAAGATAGGGAAGAAGCGGGTGATATGGCGGTACGACCCTATACTGCTGACGGAGCAGATGGACAAGGAGTATCACTACCGGTATTTCGAGGAGATAGCCAAGCGACTGAGCGGATATACCGAGACGTGTGTCATCAGTTTTGTGGACTTGTATAAGAAGACGCAGCAGAACCTGAAGGATACCACGGCAAGGGAGCCGTCGATGAACGAGATGAACGAGATGGCTGCCCGGCTGTTTGTGATAGCGCATAGGTATGGCATTGCGGTGCAGACCTGTGCGGAGGAGATAGCGCTGGAGTCGGTGGGTGTGAAGCACGGAAGGTGTATAGACAATGCGTTGATAGAAGACCTGCTGGGCGTGAAGCTGGTGGTGAGCAAAGACCCGAACCAGCGGAAGGAGTGCGGTTGTGTACAGAGCATCGACATAGGGGAATATAACACTTGTGCCCACGGGTGTAAGTATTGCTACGCTAATTTCAAGGAGGGCGTGGTGGCAAGGAACCGGGCGGCGCACAATCCTCTGTCACCGCTGCTGGTGGGTGAACTGGGACCGGAGGACAAGGTGACGGAAAGGAAGTTGTTCTCGTTTGTAAAGGTGCCGGAAGAGTTCCGGGTGGGGGACATCGTGAAGGTAAAGCATCCGGCGGAGTACAAGCGGTCGTCGGATTTCCATGGGTATGGAACAAACTTGTATAAGATAGTCTCTATGTCGGAGAATGCGGCAGTTTTGGCTGGCGTCAGTCAGGAAGTACCCATTTCGGAATTGTTGCCTGTGGTTGTGGACGGTGTGGAAGACAGGTGGATATACTTTGATCCCATGATTGCGGCTTCGATTGTGTTCCCCGGAGAGGAAGTGCCTGCACACAGGACGGACTACTCGTATTATATGAAGACGTTTGAGCGGTGCTTAGAGGGAAAGAAGAGCTATAAGGAGCTGGTGGAGAAGAACCATCTGATGTATGTTCACGAGGTGCAGCACTGGCTGAAGAAGCATCACCAGGGGGACTATCTGAAGATTAATGAATCGAGGTTGTAGGAGGATGGAACAAGGGTATTCAGTGTAACAAGAATTTGCAAACATGATATGAGCGAAAAAAAGAATATAGATGTTGCGACGCTGATTGCGGAGTGTACGGCATACGACTTCAAGGAGATGCTGGAGGAGAAGAAACCTAAGAGCAGGCTGAAGAGCGTAAGTGCATGACCCTGCATTTTAGCCATCCCTTCACTGGAGGGACTCTAAAGGTGCAGGATGTGCCGGTGGAGGATATTTCGTCGCTGAGGCGCAATCCGGTGCTGGCAGACGTGATGGCACAACTGGATTTGATGGAGAAGCGTGGCAGCGGATTGAAGAAGATTTACAATGCGACGAAGGAGCTGGAGACGTACAAGGAGGGTAGGGACCCGGTGTTTAAGTCGTCGGTGAGTCAGTTGAGCATTGCTCGACTTCCGTCACGACTCGACCGAATACAAGCGAGCTTGTTCGGTGCTCGCTGCTCCGTCAGTTTATGACGGTGATTTACTCGATGGAGTATGAGGAGGGAACTACGGAAAAGATACTGAACCTTATTTCTGAGAATCCTAACGTGACTACTGATGAATTGGCGCATTTATGTAATTTGACTCCTGATGGTGTGTATTATCATACAAAACGCCTTCGCGATAAGGGCGTGTTGATTCGTGAGGGTGGTTGGAAAGAAGGACATTGGGTTGTAAAGAAATAAAAAACAATTATCATACAATGAAGATTTTGATTACGGGAGTCCACGGGTTCGTGGGCTCGAACTTGGTGGAATATCTGGCTCCGGCCAACGAGATTTATGGTCTGGATATCATCGCTCCGGAGAAGAGCGGTGTGGTTCGCACTTACTCTTGGGATGAACTTGATGCCGGGAATGTCCCCGAGGTGGATGCGATTATCCATCTGGCGGGGAAGGCGCACGATACGAAGAACCAGAGTGCGGCAGAGGTATATTTCAAGGTGAATACGGGGCTGACGCAGCGGATTTTCGACTGGTTCCTGGTGCAAGAGAAGTGCAAGAAGTTTGTGTTCTTCAGCACGGCCAAGGCGGCTGCGGATAGAGTTGACGGAGTGCTTACTGAAGATGTCACTCCAGCTCCTGTAGGGCCTTATGGGGAGAGCAAGATTGCGGCGGAGAAGTATATCCTGGAGCATATGCCTGCTGACAAGCAGGTGTATATCTTCCGTCCGTGCATGATTCACGGGCCGGGGAACAAGGGGAATCTGAATCTGCTGTACAAGGTGGTGAGTAAGGGGATTCCCTGGCCGCTGGGGGCGTTTGAGAATCGGAGGACGTTTACAAGCGTGGAGAATATCTGCTTTGCGGTGAACGGTGTATTGACTAAAGATGTGCCGTCGGGTATCTACAACATGGGTGATGACGAGGCGCTATCGACCAATGAACTGATAGAGGAAATCTGCAAGAGCCTGGGGAAGAAGGCGCACATCTGGCGGCTGCCCAAGGGCTTGATGAACGGCGTGGCGAAGGTGGGCGGCTGGCTGCATCTGCCGCTGAACCCGGAGCGGCTGCGGAAGTTGACGGAGAACTATATCTCGTCGAATGAGAGAATCAAGAAGGCACTAGGCGTGGAGAAGATGCCGGTGGATGCAAGAAAGGGATTGCAAAGAACTTTAGAATCGTTTAAATAAACAATGAATATCTGGATTACGTATGGGATTATCGCTGCCTTGCTGGTAGCGCTGGAGTTGTGCTATTTTAAGATAGCGGACCGATTTAACATCATCGACAAGCCCAACCAGCGGAGCTCGCACACGACAATCGTGCTTCGCGGCGGTGGCATCATCTTCGCCACCTCCATCCTGGTGTGGATGGTGTGGCAGATGGTGCTGGGAAACTGGGGTACGGTGCAGGAGTATTTGCCGTTTATTATCGGCTTGGTGCTTATTTGCGGAATCAGTTTCAGGGATGATATTCATTCACTGCCGGACAGCGTGCGCCTGGTGGTGCAGTTCGTGGCAACGGGCCTTATGTTCTGGGGCCTGATGGGGCAGGGGACTTGGTTTGTGGAGTTGGCGTGGTACTGGAAGGTGGTTATCGGCCTGATTGCCCTGATTGTGTTTGTGGGCGCGACGGACGTGATTAACTTTATGGACGGGATCAATGGCATCACGGCGGGGTATTCGCTGGCGGTGCTGGTGCCGCTGCTGTTGGTGAATAGATCCTTCGCTTCGCTCAGGATGACAGGTGGAGGAATCGGGATGACAGAGGGGGCAGGCGCGACATGTGGCTTTATTGATGAGTCGTTCCTGGTGGTGGCGATTATCGGCGTGCTGGTGTTCAGTTGGTTCAATTTCCGGCCGAAGGGTAAGGCGAAGTGCTTTGCCGGGGATGTGGGGAGCATCGGCATAGCGTTTATTATGCTGTTTGCGATTGGCCGGCTGATTATGCAGACTGCCGATGTGACGTGGATGGTGTTCCTGCTGGTGTACGGTGTGGATGGAGTTTGCACAATTCTGCACAGGATTATGCTGCACGAGAATCTGGGACAGGCGCACCGGAAGCATGCGTACCAGATAATGGCGAATGAGCTGGGAATGAGTCATGTGGCGGTGTCGCTTTTGTATATGGGGCTGCAACTGGTGATTTCGCTGGTAATGGTGTATTTGATCCCGAATACAGTGTTGGCACATTGGATTTATCTTGTTGTGGTGCTGGTGCTGCTGATGGTGGCGTATGTGCTGTTTATGAAGAAGTATTATCATTTGCACGAGGAGTATTTGGCATCGCTGAAGAAATAGATTCTTCGCGTTGCTTAGAATGACAGGTTGATAGCTCAGAATGATATTGTTATGAAGATTACACAGGCTTTACTGGATGATTTGACGGCGCAGGCGAAAGCCTCGCCGCGGTTTAGGATGAATTATGATCTGCGGAACTCGTCGGCCGATGGCTCCCAGCGTATGCTGAATGCGATTGAGCCAGGGAGTCCGTTGCCCATTCATCGGCATCAGAAGACCAGCGAGACGGTGGTTTGTCTGCGCGGGAGGCTGGTATGGGAGTTCTACGATTGGCAGAAGCACACCTGCACCGAGACAGTGGAACTGAGCCCTAACGGGTCAGTGGTGGCGTTAAACATCCCGGCCGGGCAGTGGCACACGGTTCGCGCCCTTGAATCAGGATCTGTGATTCTGGAGATGAAAGAGGGCGCATACGAACCTCAGCGACCGGAGGATATCCTTCAAGAAGTAGGATAGATACTCGTAAATAGTTCGTATCTTTGTAAGTTATTAGAAATAAACACGACCAATATATGTCGAAAACAGCTTTAATCACCGGTATTACCGGTCAGGACGGAAGTTTCCTAGCAGAGTTCCTCCTGGAAAAAGGATATGATGTTCACGGCATCATTCGCCGCAGCAGTGTGGATTTTCGTGAGCGCATTGCGCATCTGGAGGGCAAGCCGCACTTCCACCTGCATTATGCAGACTTGGGTGACTCGATGTCCATCGTGAAGGTGGTGGACAAGGTGCGGCCGGACGAGATTTATAACCTGGCGGCGCAGAGTCATGTGCAGGTGAGTTTTGACTCGCCGGAGTTTACGGCCGATGTAGACGCCACGGGTGTCCTGCGTGTGCTGGAGGCGGTGCGGGCCTGCCACTTGGAGAAGACTTGCCGCATCTATCAGGCATCGACATCTGAACTTTACGGAAAGGTGGAGGAAGTGCCGCAGAATGAGAATACGCCGTTCCATCCGTATAGCCCGTATGCAGTGGCAAAACTCTATGGCTTCTGGATTGTGAAGGAGTACCGTGAGGCGTACAATATGTTCTGCTGCTCGGGCATTCTCTTTAACCATGAGAGCGAGCGCCGCGGTGAGACGTTTGTGACGCGTAAGATTACGCTGGCTGCCGCCCGCATTTCCCAGGGTCTGCAGGATTGCCTGTATCTGGGGAATCTGGACAGCCTGCGTGACTGGGGCTATGCCAAGGACTATGTGGAGTGCATGTGGCTTATTCTTCAGAACGACAAACCGGAGGACTTTGTGATTGCCACGGGTGTTCAGCACAGTGTGCGCGAGTTCACGGACCTGGCCTTCAAGCATGCCGGCATCGAACTGAAATTCGAGGGCAAGGGTATCAACGAGAAGGGTATTGTGGTGAAGGGACCGGAGAACCTGATTGGCAAGACTGTGGTGGCTGTTTCTGAGGACTTCTATCGGCCGACGGATGTGGTGAACCTCTGGGGCGACCCCACGAAAGCGAAGGCAAAACTGGGCTGGAATCCTGCCAAGACCAGCTTTGAGGAGCTGGTAAAGCTGATGGTGGAGCACGACATTGCCAAGGTGGCATCGGAAGGTGCTGCGGCGAAGGTGCGCACCAACCTGGCGGAGTATCTGGAAAAAGGTATTGTGAAGTAATGGAAAAGAACAGTAAGATATATGTGGCGGGCCACCGCGGTATGGTGGGATCGGCCATTGTGCGTGAATTGCAGCGGCAGGGATATACGAACATCATCACCCGGACGCACAAGGAACTGGACTTGACGCGGCAGGACGCAGTGGAGAAGTTTTTTGCCGATGAGAAGCCGGAGTATGTTTTCCTGGCTGCTGCGAAGGTGGGCGGAATTGTGGCGAATCAATCGGCTCTGGCAGATTTCATGTATGAGAACATGATTCTGGAGATGAATGTGATTCATGCGGCATGGCAGAACGGCTGCAAGAAGTTGGAGTTTCTGGGCTCATCCTGCATCTATCCCCGCATGGCGCCGCAGCCGATGCCGGAGAGTTGCCTGCTTACCGGTGCGCTGGAGAAGACCAACGAAGCGTATGCTTTGGCCAAGATTTCCGGCTTGAAGTACTGTGAGTTCCTGAACAAACAGTATGGAACGGACTACATTTCCGTGATGCCTACGAATTTGTATGGCCCCAATGACAATTATCATCCGGAGCATTCGCACGTGCTGCCGGCGTTGATCCGCCGCTTCCACGAGGCGAAGGTGGCCGGGCTGCCGTCAGTTACCTGCTGGGGCGACGGTTCACCGCTGCGGGAGTTCCTGTATGTCGACGATCTCGCCAACCTCTGTGTCTTCCTCATGAACAACTACAGCGGCGACGAAACGGTGAACGCCGGTACTGGCAAGGAACTCACCATCAAGGCGCTGACGGAACTGGTGGCTAAGGTTGTGGGATATGAGGGCGAGATCAGGTGGGACACCTCTCGGCCCAACGGGACACCGCGCAAGCTCCTGGATGTCTCCAAGGCCGCTGCTTTAGGTTGGACCTACAAGACGGAGTTGGAAGACGGCATCCGCCTGGCGTATGAAGATTTCTTGAATAACCCGATGAGGGCAGAGAGATAATGGCAAAGAAAGTATTTGTTTCCGGCTGTTATGACCTGCTGCACAGCGGGCACGTTGAGTTTTTCCGGCAGGCGGCTCAGTATGGGGATCTGTATGTGGGAATCGGCTCGGATAAGACGTATCTGGGGTACAAGCATCGGAAGACCATTTACTCCGAGCAGGAGCGCCTGTTCATGGTGAAGAGCATCAAGTATGTGAAGGATGCTTTCATCAATGCCGGGAGTGGTGTGCTGGATTTCGTTCCGACGCTGGATATCGTAAAGCCGGATGTGTTTGTGGTGAATCACGACGGCGGCTCGGAGGATAAGCGTCGGATCTGTGAGGAGCGGGGGATTGAGTATGTTGAGCTGGACCGCGTGCCGCATGTGGTGACGGATCCTTCGACAGGCTCAGGGACTGCCCTCACCGCCCGTTCCAGCACCGACTTGAAGAAGACGGAGAGCCAGATCCCTACGCGCCTGGATTTGGCGGGTACGTGGATTGACCAGCCGTATGTGTCTTGTTTTGCTCCGGGCTGGGCTATTACCATCTCCTTGGAGCCGACTTTCGAAGTACGTGAACGTTGTGGTTTGTCCACATCCACTCGTAATATGATCAAGAAGATCTGGCCGTATCAGTTGCCCAATATGGACCCGGAGATGCTGGCCAAGCTGGTGTTCTGTTTCGAGAACGACCCGGAGCGCTCCGACGGGATTATCTCCGGGGCACAGGATTCGATCGGCATTTGTATACCAGGCCTTTGCCGGCATTATTACAACAACCGTTTCTGGCCGGAAATGATTGAAGTCTGCTCCGACGAGGTGGTTCTGAGCTGGCTGGAGAGTCATCTGGTTATGATCCCCATGGAGCCGCGCAGACCCGGTTGCTCGGTCGTCGAGGGAAAGGATATTACTGAGAAGAAGGTGAAGGCCTTGGCATCTGCAGCCGACCGCTGCTGGACGGCCATCATCAGCCGGAACCTGGAGGCTTTTGCCCAGGCCTATCGCGATTCCTTTGATGCGCAGGTGGCCATGTTCCCGGCGATGATTCAGGGTTGTGTTCAGTCGTATATTGACAAGTATTCTGCTATGCCGGACGTCCTGGCATGGAAGATGCCCGGCGCCGGTGGCGGTGGATACCTTGCCTGCGTGGTGACGGACGCTGCGACGTTTTCATCGGCCCATCCGGAGGCCATTGCACTGACAATACGTAGAGCGGGAATGTGATGAAACTGGTCGAAAAGAAATACCTCATCCCTTTTATTGCCATTACCTCGCTGTTTGCGCTGTGGGGTTTTGCGAATGACATTACCAACCCGATGGTGGCGGCGTTCCAGACCCTGATGGAACTGCCGGCCGCGAAGGCGTCGCTCATCCAGTTTGCTTTTTATGGCGGCTATGCCACCATGGCGGTGCCTGCAGCGCTGTTTATCAGGCGCTATAGCTACAAGAAGGGCATCTTGCTGGGGCTGGCGCTGTATGCCATCGGCGCGTTCCTTTTTATCCCGGCTGCGGCTTGGCAGAGTTTTACTTTCTTCTGCTTTAGCTTGTATATTTTGACCTTCGGCCTGGCATTCCTTGAGACGACGGCGAATCCGTTTATCCTGTCGCTGGGCTCAGGGGCCGGTGGAAACCAAGCTACGCGGCGGCTGAACCTGTCACAGAGCTTCAACCCGATGGGCTCGCTGGCCGGGATGGCGGTCGCATCGATGATTGTGCTGCCCAATTTGCTGTCCGATAAGCGCGATGCCGCTGGCGCAGTGGTTTTCCCCTCTTTACCCGAGGCCGACAAAGCCGCCATCCGCTTGCACGACCTTGCCGTTATCCGCGACCCTTATGTGATGCTGGGCATCGTCGTCGTGGTGATGTTTGTCATTATTGCGTTGATCAAGGTGCCGTCGACTCAGCCTTCCGGCGAGCAGCAGAACAGCTTCCGTACGACCCTGCGAAACCTCTGGCACAACCGCGTCTATCGCGAAGGCGTTGTGGCTCAGATGTTTTACGTCGCCGCACAGATCATGGTCTGGACCTTCATCATCCAGTATGCCGACAACCTCGGCATTAATAAAGCGACGGCACAGAACTACAACATTGTGGCCATGTGTCTGTTTTTGGTAGGGCGATTCGTGTCCACCTGGCTTATGAAGTTTGTCGACGGCAGGAAACTGCTGGTGGCGTTTGGTATCGGTGCGGCGCTGTGTTCCTTGGGGGCCATACTGATTGTCGGGATGCCCGGACTGTATTGCCTTGTCGGCATCAGCCTCTTTATGAGCCTCATGTTCCCCACCATCTACGGAACTGCGCTGGAGAACGTGTCCTTGGGTGATGCCTCTCTTGGCGCAGCTTTCCTGGTGATGGCCATCGTAGGCGGCGCTTTGATGCCCCCGCTGCAAGGCGCGATTATCGACTTGGGGACGGTCTGGGGGCATCCCGCCGTCAATGTCAGTTATCTGTTGCCCCTGCTGTGTTTTGCAGTGGTGACGGTATATGGCTTGCGCGCTAAGCGCGCATAGCCGTCATTGCCGGCTTGCCCGTCCGAGCCACCTTTTTGTCATTCTGAACGAAGTGAAGAATCTATGAAACGCTACTGCCAAACGCTTACGCTTGTTGATGATCCCGAGATGGTTTCTCGGTACGTAGAGGCTCATTCCCACGTCTGGCCGGAAATCATCGCCGGACAGCACGAGGTTGGGATTCTTTCGATGCAAATCTACCGTCACGATCGGTCGTTGTTTATGATCATGGACACCGTGGATTCGTTCGATTTCGACCGCGACATGGCCCGGCTGGCTACGCTGCCCCGCCAAGCCGAATGGGAAGCGTACGTTTCACAGTTTCAGGGTTGCGCCGCTGGAGCATCTTCTGCCGAAAAGTGGCATCTGATGGAGAAGATATTTGATTCGGAGAAATAACTGTCGCAGGGGGGAGGATGTGATATTTTTTAATCGGCCCGAATGCGATGGGCTATTCGTAGGCACGACAGATTGCCAGCCCAATGACAATGGCGCGCTGATGGACCAGGCTCAGATTGAGGCCCGCCCGGTGTGGAAACCGATGCATAGGCAACCGTGCTACAATGGCGTTCCTGCGTATGTGAATGGCGTTTCGGAGGCTTTGTTCAAGGTCGGTATGTGCTTGCCTGCAGGACCGTACGTGACGGATGAGGTGTTAGGTATATTGTGGAGACGATAAAGTCGGCCATAGTCGGTTGACAGCGGTGCTTTACCGGAGGAGAGTTCATTCTTTACTTCTATCGGCCATCCTTTCCCGGCTGTGTGCATTCGCACTTCGACTGAGCGCCCCGAGGCTCTTGACAAGGGATGCTTTGTGCTGAGTGGGATTGATACCGTAGGACTGCTTCAGAGCGTTGATGTCGCTGTTTCCCTGATCCGCGACGGCCTGCCCGGGATTCCTGTTCCTGACTATGTTGACGAGAATGTTTCGACGAAGGTGGTCCGCATCATCCAGAGCTACGTGGGTGTGGTGAATAAGATGGTTTGGAGGAAGTTCTAGTTACTCATTGTTATATCGGCTTGAAGGCGTTTTGAGCCGGGTTCTCCTCTGCCCATCCATCGGCACCGGAAATCCTCCGAAACGGTGGTTTGTTTAAGGGGTAGGCTGGTGGAGGAGTTCTATGATGAACTCTCGCCCGGCGGCCCGGTAGTCGCCCTGAACATCCCCATCGGCCAATGGCACACCGTCCGCGCCCTGGAATCCGGCACTGTCATAATGGAAGTCAAAGACGGGCCGTATGAACCCACGGGGGAGGAAGATATACTGATCTCGGCATAGGGCTTCCACCAGTCGCTGGAGGATAAATGCCATCGTTTTTTTGAATGCTGTGGAGCCAGGGACTGTGGTACCCATCCATCGGCACCCGACGAAGGATGAGTCTTTCGTTATCCTGCGAGGCAAGGTTAGGGTGACTACTCACGGTGTGTTATATGGGATGTGGTGTTGAGTCAAGAGAGTGGCAACTATGGGGTTGACATTTCTAAGGGTGTGTGGCATCTTTGAATGCAAAGAGGGGCCGTTTGAACCCATCGAGGTAGAACTGTTATTCAAGACTATCTGAGTTGAAAGGGCGTCCTTCGGGACGCCTTTTTCGTATCCGGGAATACTATGATGGTTGATCTTAAAAAACACTAATGTTACTTTGACAAAATAAACTAATAAATTTGACGTTATTTGCGATGTTCGTTATCTTTTCGTGGTAGATGTTTTTTTACTGAGATATATGCGTATTTGTTTGTTGGTTAGTTATTTTGTTGTATCTTTGCATCGTAAACTAATGTTGTACTGCAAAATAAACTAATACTATTCTGAAAAATAAACTAATGCTAATTAACTAAATTAGACTAGTATGGCAACCATTCAACAGAAGCAGGCAGAGTCAATGGCAAAGCTCAAAGAGTACCAGGATGCTCACGGAGAGAATCTGGTTATCCATGGCGCTGATACGTTGGGCCGCACCCATACGGAGCGGCTGGTAGATAGTGGCTATCTCAAGATGGTCATCAAGGGGTGGTATATCCCTTGCTATCCTGGGAGCGAGGGAGATTCTACTGTGTGGTATGTGTCGTACTGGTATTTTATCGTTGCCTATCTTAACAGTAAGTTCGGTGATAAGTGGTGCCTGTCTCCGGAACTGTCGCTATATTTCTACAGCGGTAAAAGCGTCGTGCCTCAACAACTGATTGTCCGTAGTGATGCTGCCGCCAATAATATCTTACAGCTTCCGTTTGGCACATCTCTCCTTGATATTAAGGCTTCTCTTCCTCCGTCTGTTGAGGTTGAATCCCACTATGGCGTTCACCTATACCCGCTGGCCTATGCGCTATTGATGTCAGCCCCGGACTACTATCGTCGTAATGCGCTGGAGGCGCGGACCTGTTTGGCGTCTCTCCGAGATGTTACACCTGTCGTCACAGCCGCTATTGACGGTGGATACACTACCCGCGCCGGTCGTGTGGCCGGAGCGCTTCGCTCTATTGGCCGAGATGAAATGGCGGATCAGATGCTGTCGATGATGAAACAGGTCGGATATCCGGTCAAGGAGGAGAACCCGTTCGAGGAAGACGTTCGCCTGGAACACTTTGAGCCATCACCATATGCTTCCCGTCTTCGACTGATGTGGATGAAGATGCGTCCGAAAGTGATGTCGGCGTTAGATGTCGCTGGGATTCATCCTGTGGCTCAAAACGCAGAGAGCATTCTATCCATGATGGATGCGACCTATATAAAAGATAGTTACAACTCCTTGTCTATCGAGGGCTACAAGATTACGGAAGGCCTGCTGGAGAAGGTGAGAAGCGGTAACTGGGACCCCAAGAATGATGAGATGGACAAGGAACGTAAGAATGCCTTGGCGGCTCGCGGCTACTACCAGGCCTACCAACTAATGAAACAGTCGGTATCTAATGCTCTTGCTGGACAGGATCCAGCCCAGATGTATGTCAAGAGTCATCAAAGTTGGCACTTTCAGTTGTTTGAGCCCTGCATCCGTGCCGGCATCATCAAGGCTTCTGACCTCGTGGGATATCGTACGCATCAGGTGTATATCCGGAATTCGATGCACGTGCCGCTCAATCCGGATGCGGTACTGGATGCTATGACAGCACTGTCGACCCTGATGCAGGAAGATCCGGATGCTTTTGTCCGGGCAGTGTTGGGACACTTCTTCTTTGTGTACATCCATCCGTATATGGATGGGAATGGTCGTATAGCTCGCTTTACAATGAACAGCCAGTTGGTTACGGGTGGTTATCCCTGGATTGTCGTTCCGGTGGAGCGTCGTGATGAATATATGGCCAGTCTGGAAAAGGCAAGCGTTGAGGAGGATATCGAGCCGTTTGTACGCTTTATTATCTCGCTGATTGCGTGATTTTGTCCATTATCGGCGGTTCTTTAACTTAGCCTGGAACCAGCTGACATTATGATGTAATAGGCGAGGGAAGAATCGGCCCTGATCCTCAAATTAATGGAGAGGGGAGTGATCGTTTTTTCGGCTAGAATTGTTAAATTTGTAGTGGAGTCGGTGGTGACTGGCTCTGCCATCGGCTAATCCCTACTGGGAAGTGGGAAAGGTGTGGGGCATGCAAGCCCTTTTATGGTGAGGAATGGGCCCTGTGACGGTTGTAGCGGGGACTATAAGATGTTTTGTGAGTTTGGCGGGATGAGTGATGTTGAGGCGGGAAGTGGGGTGACTTTTCATCGGCATAAGAAGTCTTCAGAGAAGGTTGTCTGGTGGAAGAGTTTTATGATGAGTTGGAACGTCGCTGCATGGAGATGATAGAATTGCGGCCTGGCGGTCCTGTGGTGGCCCTCAATGGCATACTGTGCGGTCGCTGGAATCCGGTCCCGTCATCATGGAAGTCAAAGACGGGCCTTATGAACCCACGGGGGAGGAAGATATACTGGCTTTGTAATCGGCCTTATTGGGTGTGATTTTGGCATAGGGCTTCAACCAGTCGCTGGAGGATAAGTGCCATCGTTTTTTGAATGCTGTGGAGCCTGGGACTGTGGTACCCATCCATCGGCACCCAACGAAGGATGAGTCTTTCGTTATCCTGCGAGGCAAGGTTAGGGTGACTACTCACGGTGTGTTATATGGGATGTGGTGTTGAGTCGGGAGAGTGGCAACTATGGGGTGGACATTTCTAAGAATGAGATGGAGGTTGCTGCATTAGTGGATGTTAATAAAAGGGAGAATTGATGCCAGTGAAAGGTGATGTTATTTGTTGAGAGATGAAACCAATTAATTTTAGTCAAATACTAAAAGGTGTTCCTGCAGATTACGTATCAAATCTTAGTGTAAAGATTGGAAATCCTCCCAAGATTAAAACTAGAAATAGTTTTTGCATGTGGTCAGACTTGTTGGGGTTTGGGAATGTCTATTCTGATAACAACTGGGATCTTAATGACAAGCAGAAGCATGAGGTTTACGACCGACTTGTAGCTGCACATAGTGCTGTATTATATTTTAGTACGCCATTTGAGAGGGACATGATTTTAAATGATGGTATAGCTAAAGTGTTTATGCCAGATGACGGTCCTTTTAACAAGAGTGATATTAATTCTGTTTCAATATTCTTTCGCCATTGTATTGAGCTTCATATGGCAATTTCCCAAACAGAAAAAGCAAATGGTTATCCTGGGTGTCGTAGCGTGATAGCTTTTGGTGATAGTATTGAGTATTTGGCGGAGGAGGTAAAGTTTGACGATTATGTCCTGAACTACACTAAGCCAGAAGGACATGGAATTAGTTCCATAGCTGAGCGTGTAGGAAACCCGACAATAATATATAACCCCAAAGAATTGCAGATGAATACTGCATTTTCCAAGGCTTATATTCTTGAAAGTGGCGGTTCAAAGGCGGGACTTCCTGGCAATAACATGTATATTGACCAATCTGTAATAGATGCAATAATTAAATATGGAGAGAAGAAAAGCCTAATTCATGTCTGGCAGGAGTTGGACAATGAATTACGTTTACTGATTCCTTACGATAAGGATAACTTGAATGAGGTGGTTATAGGTTTTGCTTTTGATAAGGTTGTTATTCCCCCAAAAGACGGAAGATATACCACAAAGGTGTATAAACTACTTAAGCTTTTCCCCTATGATGAACCTGTAGACGAATTCTATTTTGATTTGTGTGGAAACCTAATGGGTGATTAATAGATTTATGAAATGGTTATAGGACATACTTCATATAGGAATGTGCATGGTTTCTCTCCTCGAGAGATTGAACGAATGCTTGATTACCTGCTAGGTGCGGTACAAGTGTGGTGTAGAGACCGCCATGGTGAATGGTTCGCAGCAAGGGATCTTCTTGGCGGAGCCAATTATTATTGGCAAGGTACACCATTGATGAGACTATATGAGTATTACATGGAGCAGAGCTACGAGGATGACGTTTATTCTGTTAGACAGGCAGGGAGAGCTGCAGGGCACCTGCTGAAGCGGGTTCTTATTGAAGATACCAAGAGAATATACGAAACTCGACAAGGATTCACTCGTGAATACCGTTGGGTTGGTGAAGAAATGTTGTAATACAGTGATAGTATGGAGTATTACGAAGAAGAAAAGAATTTCAGCCCGGTTTTGAGTACGGCAATCTCATTAATGAGAAGTCGTAATCAAGAAACGTTTTGTGAGCTGATATTAAAAGCGGAAGTTAATGTCCAAAATACCGACTATGACAACTGGAATGGTGGCACGTATGGTTATACTGTGTTTTTAAATCTTCCTGTTAAGGTGTATGCTTCCATGCAAAAAGATGAGATTGAAGAAGCTGAGAAAGTCATAGGAGAGACATTGAATGAAGTTACTAAAGGGGATGACAATCACTATTTTGGGGTTCAGATAGCTCCCAGATTTACAACATCTGATATAGATTGGGATATTATTGGCGGAGAGCCTGGAAAGATGCAGCTTAAAACAGACATTGAGGCTGTGAAAGATTTAATGATTGCTGTATCAACCGGAGGTCCGCGCATTCAGGAGGTAGATGCTAGATACAAGTCGATAAATGGCTCTGTACATCAGCGTTGCAAGCAATTGAATATAAAGTATAACAATAGCTTTGTTGGCTTATGGGATTGGTATGGGAAATGGAGTTCAGAGTTACCTACATACCAATCACGAAGATTATTTATAAACGAATTGTTTGCCCCAACCCTAACCGCTTTTGAAGAGAATGGAGCCAATACGGGTATTGCGGTTCCTATTGTTGAACTGAATGGATGGGACAGAATTAACCGTACAGTTGTCAAGATTAAGCAAGATAGTGTTACTGCTCGTATAGAAGAGGACTATCAACAAATAGGTCTTTTGTGCAGAGAGGTAATAATCTCTCTTGCTCAAGCAGTGTATCAGCCAGAAGTTCATGGAGCCACGGATGAAGAAGGCATAACGATTGGCAAGACGGATGCAAATAGGATGATAAGTAACTATTTGACCTATAAGTTAGCGGGCTCTTCGAATCAAGAATTAAGAACTTATGCAAAGAATACTAATAAGCTTGCAAACCTGCTCACTCATAAACGTGATGCTTCGAGAAAAGATATGTTAATGGCTGTTTCAGCTACAATTGCACTAATCAATTTCATAGGTATCTTAGAAGATAAAGTTTGAACGGTGGGCAGGCAAAAGAGACGGGCGACTGAATAGGAGCCGGTCTCTATGCGGAGCGTAAGGCTCTTTTGCGGGCATGTCCGCAAATGTGCCTGAAGCGGTGATGAATGACAATTATTTCAATAAGGACCCCTTGTCATACTCTGGTTAAATGACAGAAAATTAACATGACCCAAGACGAACTCTGGCTCACCAAATGGCAGGAAGCCATCGACTTCCTGGAAACCAACCACCGCAAACCCTCCAAGTTCATCCCGGAGGAACGCAACCTGCGCTCTTGGTGGAAGCACAAC
>OCTW011322376.1_pt1 | contig 17085 bp, 25 predicted proteins | sample 1539671 | NCBI WGS metagenome assembly OCTW01 (sample SAMN02144230, study PRJEB22623) | gut metagenome | biome: sheep rumen | host: Ovis aries | place: New Zealand
AGCGTTGTCCTGATTATCGAAAATCTGAACAGCCTCTACGCCATCCTCCTCCAACTGAGCCTTGAGCTGCTCTGCACTCTCCTGATCGTATTCCTGTGCATCTACGATAATGTGATCGTAGGGCTGAACACCAATCACAAAGAGAGGCATAAACTGCTCTTCCTCGCTAAAGTTCTTGCTATCAAGCTCCGTAACCTCCATGTTCTCGTCGTCAATCGTTACCTTGCACTGATCACCTGTTGACTCTGAAGTGACAATTACAGCGTTATCCTCGTCGGCTGACTTCTCAATCTTCAGATCACCGACCTTACTTGTCTCAGCGGACTCAATAACCTCTGAGAACAGGTAATCGCAGAATTCCTGCGGCATAGAGAAAATCTTCTGCCAAGCAGTATTGTCTGAAGTTACACTGAATTCCTTCTCTTCCTTACCGCACTCGCACTCGGCTTTACCACACTCAGGGCATACTTCACCCTCAGCTGCGGGGCCTTCCTTAGCGGTTTCCTCAACTGACTTCTCGTGACCAGCCTCAGGGTTCAGACCACCATCGGGCTGATTAGGAGCGATAACAGACTCGCCAGTCATGTGAGACTCTACGTTCTCATCTGGAGCACCCTGCTGTGCACCTTCAGTTACACCATCACTCGACGGATGAACAAACTTCTCAAGCTGCTCGTCCGGAACGGCAATGAGGTCATAGGTGTCAGCCTCATCGGGATTCTTAGATGCGATTGTAATCTCACCCGTACCTTTATCAGTAATGGCTACATCGCCATTATCTTGCTTTTCATATTTAACTTCCTCGGTATCAACGACACCGTCCTTTTCGGCGGCCTTAATGTCATTGCCTACCTGCTCTTTGAGCTCATCAGGCGTCTTCTCAGAAAACATGAGCTCCATCAATCTAGTATTCTTCATCTCTTGTTTAATGAATTGTTACTTGTGTACCGTCTAATTGGATAGCACCCTTCTGCACTAAGAGATCTATGATATTCTCTGGAGCATCAGGATAGCGATCCCGAATAATCTTAATGAATTGTTCAATACCAAAACTTTGGTTATTATACTCCAACTCAAGATCAGGGATAATGCTTGAGTCGGCCAGCCAGGTATCAGCGTCCTCCGAATAGGTGTGTTCCTCTTCGATGGGAATACCATGTGCTTTCTTAAGAGCAATGATCCCCTTCTCTGGGAGACGCTCCTCTAGCTTTTCGATAATATCCTCCCTCTTGATATCTCCATTCATAATAGACGGATCAAGTTCAAGAGTCTTTGTAACGGATATAATTAATTTTGAGAAAGTCTTTTGCATAATGTAAGCACTAGGATCAATAGTAACTTGACCATCCTCGCCTACTTTAGCAAAACCTCTTTCCTCTAGACTCTCACGATCGAGAGCCTCACTAAATGTCTTTTCATACTCCCCAGTGGTCATAGTTTGTCCAGAAAACTCTTTAAGCTTGTTCTCTAAGGGACTATCGAAGAGTGACTTTCTTTCGATTTCAGCTACGGGGTCTTTTGGTGTGTCTTTGTCGGTATCTTTCTCGTCCATAAGTTCTGCTTCCTCTACTTTCGGTGTAGGAAATAACTTAAGGATCATTCTTTTACCTCCACAGTTCGGACACACTGCGTGGGTAGGAGTTTCTGCAGTCTGGATTACGTGACCACAATCCTGGCAAATAAGCTCATGCAGAATCTCCTCCGCTACTACCTCAGCTTCCTCATGGAGTTCGTCTGAGAATAACTTCAGACGTGAGGGATACTGGGCACTAAATAATTTAAGCCTTGCCATTCTCTTCCTCCTTTATTTCTTGTTCAAGTTCAGCGGGTATTGGATTAGAACCAAATACCTCGTCTACCATACTCTGTGCAAACTCTGTATAAGCCTCCTTGATTTTCTGAAAACGCATAGGAGTAAGCTTACCTGTCTTCTGCATCTCCTGGAATGCCAAGCGATATGGAAGCTGAAGCTTTTGTGCAGCCACACGAACATTCTTCCCGAGACTAGAAGCCCCGGTAAGTGTATTGATCTGCTTACCGCTAAGAATTTCCTGTGTGAGGCTAGAGAAGATCTGGTTAATGTCTGCCAGGAAAAGAGACTTCATAACTTTGAGCGTCTCTGGATCCATCTTATCAGCACCGCCCATTTGTTTAATAGCCTGTTTGTACTCCAGGAAGAGTCTACGGAAACGCATGCGTGGAGACATCTTAGTCGCATAACGAACGCGCTCACGAATCGTAGCCACAGAGAAATCTTTTTCCTTGGGCTGAGTTTCAACCTCAGAAGCTAATTTCTCTTCAAGTACTGGCTGCTGCATATCATCTAATGTCTCTACAACTGAGCAAACACTAGAAAATTCTTTAGCTTTAAATACGCAGAACTTACCACCAACCTTTGAACTTTTTGGCATATCACTGCATCCCAAAGCATTAAGGTCTGAGAAAGTTTTAACTAATATCTCTCCCTCCTTCTTGGGTTGCGTTTTAATGAAATCAAAATCCTTTTCAATTTCAGAGAAAGTCTTAGTAAGCTCTTCTCTCTGATCTTCATCGTCGATGACTTCAGTAATTCGAGCTAATGGCCCGAAGCTGGGGTTAATTGTCCAATCAAGAGATTTAATGGACTTTATCTTCACTGCTTCGTCAACACCATTTCCGTTGTTATTCCAGTAAGATAATACTACCAGTGAGCACGTGAGGCGCACCCCCGATCTGATCAAGCCTTTCAACCTACGAATATTCTCGGCTGCAACATGATCAAAATCTTTCTCATCGAAAATGTGGACAAGAGCCATCAAAAAAGGACCTTCCCCCGGTACATCCTCGATATAAAACTCTTTTACGTAGTGGGTGAATGTAGGTAAGTTTTCTCCTACGCACAGACCTGCATCGTCACGACCAACAACTTTCTTGACAATGCTGGCATTTCCGACTGAGTCGCCCAAACTTTCTAAGGAACGGCCCCTATGAGTTAAATAACCCATAGTAAGCTTTCCTTCAATAGAGAGTTTATAATCTTTGGATTCGAGGTAATTGCGTACAACGGTTTCTCCAATGTGCGAACCGTCGGCTGCGAAACTGTTGGGACCTAGTCCACAACACCTTACTCTTACATCCATACTGTAAATTTATTTATATAATTCGTCGTAATCTATTAATGTAGTTGGATCGATACCTTCGAAGAGAACTTTATTTAAAAATTCTGAAATAGATTCTATCGTTTCCAGCGTATATGGAATCTCTATGAAGAACTTTCCAAAATATTTCTTAACATTTTCATCTCGTATTTTCTGTTTTTCAAAATTCTCAAAAGTTTTATGAAAATGTTCTACGAATTGGTAGTGCTGTAGCCCGTTATATTCTATAGCATAGGTCTTATCTTTAAAATATACTATAAAATCGACGATTACTATGTTAGAATTTCTTCCCTCTATCTCATATTTAACCTGAGATTCGTAGGTAAATCCTAAATTCCTAAGAACACTCTCTACACAATTCTCCCCAAAAGATCCATTTGATCTTGGTTGATATAAGTGTAGTAAGTCAAATCTCTTAGCTGCATGTAAAATTGCACTACTATCTACTGAGTTATAATATTTTTGAGAAATTTCTTTAAACGTTAAGCCTTCCCTTAAATACGACTCTAACTCTTCTTTAGTGTAGTGGTTACTGATATATTCGACAGGAGAGATACTATACTTTTCATAGTAAGTTTGGACAGTTGAAATAGAGATACCTATTTCTTTAGATATTTGATTAGTATTTAGTCCAGCCTCTACTAAAGCTTTTATCTTATTAGCAACTTCATTACTTATCTCCTGCTTGATAGCTTCTTTATCTATATTAGAGTGTCTTATAGCATTTCTTAAAGGATCTATATTAACGTTTAAAATTTTAGAGATTTCAACTTCATTAAATCCTTGTTTCAATAGGTTTTCTACTTCATCTATTCTGTTCTCTAAAATTTCTTTATATTGGGGCATTGAGGTATGGTCTATTCCGTACTTTCTAACTTTATATGAGATAGCAGAAATAGATACTCCATCTTTTTCTGCAATTTCTGTAAGAGTTAGACCAGAATTTATAAGTTCGGATAACCTGTTCTTTTCTTCTTCAACAGAGACGAGGTATCTATTTTTCCACCCAAAGCGTTTTACTACAACGTAAATTTGGTGATCACTTACCCCAAAACGTTTTCCTATCTCTTTCATAGAGATCCCAGAATAATATAGATCTCTAAGTTCATCTTTTACTAATTCCCAATTCTTTCCTTTCATTATAGCGTAACTTTTACTGCATCCCGAAATCACAAATAACTCTAATAAATTTTTTCATTAAAAGGAGGAACTCTGTAGCTACTCAAAGCCCCTCCTCAGTTACGCATGAAAGAATTTATTAGAAAACATGATTTCTTCGTCAGTTTTCCTTGTTCCCATAATCTGATCGAACAGTATAAGTCATGTTTCAACTTAATTATGGGATTATATTCACCTTGCCAAGTTCGGTCAATATTTATTAATATCTGGTCTGTATTTATCCCAGACCTCTTTTGTCAATTCCCTCGCTTTTCCTTCCTCATCAATGTAAGCCGGAATAGCAGTGGGACGACCTTTTTCGTCTCTGCCGTCGAAGTGGAATCCAGGAGGAAACTTTGGCCCTTTCTTAGCTGAGAACTCTTTATCTCTTAATATAATCATATTAGTAAAAGATTTAATCCGATTCCGCTAGCCATTCCTAAGACATCGAATCCTAGGTCAAGCCAACACCAATGGCCGCCATAAACCTTATCACACCACTCTTTCGTAATGGCAGCACCTAAGGCAGCAGAGAAACCATACCAACCGGTTAAGGAAAGTGCAAAGCAAATTCCAAAATGTTTGGCAGAATTCCAATCAATGTGGATTTTCATTTATCTTCTTTCTTCTTTTTATCGTAGAGTTTCTTCGCTCCGTAGGCTGTACCAGTGAGAACTGCAGCAGTACCAGCAGCTTTAATACCACCTTTTATAATCTTACCCCTAGCCTTAATAGCACGAAGTTTATTAGCTTTGGCCTCATGCTTGGCAATAGAAGCTTTGGACTTAGCTACTCTTTCAGCTTCTTTAGCCTTCTGTCTTTTTTCGATAGACTCTTTATCAATACCAAGACCTTTCTCCAGATCTTTAAGTAGATCACCGGTTTCTTTAACCAGCCTATCTTGCTTTTTATAAATTGTATCTAGTTTAGCTCCTCCGAAGTCCTCACCAGAGAACAATTTATCCCTCAATACAATCATTTCTCTCCTTATACTGAGGGATTATTGTCAATTTTAGTCTATCACCCCCCCCCCAGTATCCAAATTTAAGTGGGAGAGCAACAGTTTTTATTTCATTAATCTAGAAATCTCCTTAGCGAATTCTTTATCTGACATCTTCGTAGCTTCTGCCCGACCAATTCGCTTTAAGGTAGCTTCTCTAGTGTTCTTTACTTTGTCTGAGTTGTAGTGACCTGGCTTACTCCACTCATTGACCTTCTTTAGATTAGAATCCAAAAACTCGACAGCTTTGGGTTTCATTCCTTCTATTCTCTTCTTTGCCAGGTCTTGAATAAAGTCTGCCTTTCGTTTAATAATCATGTCACCAACTCATCTTTAAACTTATTGATCGAACAAAACTGGTTGCCCTAGGGAGAATGAATTTTCTCTTAAGTATTCTACGAGCGGGTTCAAGTCGACCAAAGAAGTTTTTTGTCATTTTCTTCTCTTTTAACAAGGCTCTATATTTAATTAAACTACTCTGCTATTTTTGACCAACTTAATGGCGTTTAATAAACATTCACAATACTTTCTCATATCAAATCCAGTATCACCATATTTATTATCCCACGCATCTAATCTACTAGCTAGTAGTTTATTGTGCTTTGGGTCAAAATTGATCTCTATTGCCCCAAATAAGTCATTATCTTCTATTCTCCACTCTTTGCGGGGATTATATGTTCTATCTTGAACATACCACGCTTTTCTATCAAAATCCCAAAGATAGACTAGTTCATTACCAAAGGTGAATAAAATTTCAGCATAATCACCAGCACCCTTAGCACTAGGATCTGACATATAGTCTTCTCTATATGATTTGATTTCTTCGGGTTTAGCCAAAACCATAAAACTTGGGAAACATTTCCAGATAAACTCTTGCCCTTTCCTAGGAACAGATTCCAAAATTCGAAAATTGTAAGAAGATAATGCTGCTAATTTTGCATACTCCTTAATCTCTTTACAATATTCGTTAAAATCGGCATCCATCGGTACATCAGAAAATTTCTTTTCAAGAGGACCGTGATCACATTTACTGTGATCATTGCTAGTACTACCTGTTGCTGAATGTTTTTCTTTAATACCTTTAATGAAACCAACCATTGCACCAAGAATAGTTCCTGGCCATAAGAAGTATAATTTGGTGTTCCCGCCGATAGGTATTCTAGGAGTAAACTTCTTTGCCCAATCAACAGTACTAGACCAAATACTAAATTGTTTATTTCTTAGAATTACCATTTTTAGCCTCTTTCTTCTTCTCTTTAGCTAACCACTTATTAAAATCCTCGCTAGCCTGCTTGCGTCTTCCAAGTACGTCTGTTAAAGTCTCTTTACCTTGTTTTTCGTACTTCTTACCGAGACGCTTAGAGTTTGCATAACCGGCTACAGCAGCAGTAGTTGCTGCACCAATAGCAGCCCCAGCTTTATTGTTAGCTGCAATACCGGGGAGTGCTCCTAATGCTGCTCCTGCAACAGCTCCCGAGATAGCTCCACGCTTTGCTCCTTTTTTCTTAGCATAGGCGCTAGAGTCTTTGATAATTTTCTCATCAGATTCTACAATAGGACCGTCTTTATGAAAAGCATTATCTATTTCCTTTACATCTGCATGGCCTTTTGCTATTTTTCCGCCCTTCCCTGCTTTCTTAGCATCATAGCCGAAAATGAACAACGCTTGTTTTCCAGTTTTCTGATGCATTAAATCGTTAGCAACCATTGCTGATCTAAAGCCTGGATCGTTTGGAGATATCGTTCCATACTTTCCATCAGCTTTAATGTCCCTAGAGAACTTTTTATTTCTAAGTATAATCATCCCTTTTCTCTATTAGGAGAGGGAAGATTTTGTTTATTTCAATTCCATTACTCCCCCCCCCCCTTTGTTTAAGTTTGGGAGTAATTTCCTTTATTGTCCTAGTTCCTGTAGTCTAATCGAATAGTAGAACCTAAAGTTCGCTACAGGAAATTTTATAATTTAATCTTTCTTAAATTTCTTTCTATTGCCAGTTACTTTGTCATAAAGACCAACACCCTGTGCAACAGTAGTACCTACACCACCGAAACTTCCGGTAAGTGCCTCTGCAGTACCTGCTAGAACTCGACCAGTACTGTGGTGCTTTCCCCTATTTTCGAGGTATTCACGAATCTCTTCAGTCGATTTTCCTTCCTCAGCCATCTGCTCGGCCTTCTTCTTTACGTAAGTTGAAACACCGGGAGCGAACAAGCCCTTAAGTGCATAACCAGCCCTCTTTTTCTTGTAGTCCTCCTTGTTATCGTAGCCATACTTAGCAGCTTCTTTAGCTTGATAGCTACCAGGAGCAAGAAGTCCAAGTGCTTTAGATTTTGCACCATATTCTCTTTGCTCAAGTGTCTCAGAATAGAGTTTTAGGTATTCCTCTTCTGTTATGATAGAGTCAGCACTAAACAGCCTCTCCTCTCCAGTCTCTTCATCAATTGCTGAGAAGTAAACCTTTCTTTTAATTAACATCTCTTTTAATTCAGTTCGGAGAGGGTGTGGTTATATATTGCTACTATCCCCCCCCCGGTTAAACGAATTGAAGGGATGTAGCATTTAATTAGTCTTTATTTTCTTTTTTCTTTTTGTCATAAAGCTTTTTAGCGCCGTAAGCAGTTCCAGCCACTGCCGCTGCAGCAGCGGCTCCTTTACCAACAGTCTTGGCAACATCTTTATAGGATGATATTTTTGCCTTGCGCCACATCTTATCTTGCAAATTCTTAGCTTTATCGCTTTTAAGACTACTGACTCTCACCAAAGCTTGGCGATTATCTGCTCGTGTGTTTAATTCACCAAGAGCACCGCTGGCCTTTTTATTTACGTTGCCAGGATCTGACTTCCATACATCTATGCCTTTTGATACTCCTCTTCCAATTTTTCTAGCGTCGGGATCAAAGTACTGCTTAGGATTAATTCGACCACTTTCCTTTGCTACTTGAAAGTCAAATTTACGTCTCCTAGCTTTCTGCTCTTTACTCGAAAACTCCTTATTTCTAAGTATTATCATTCTCTCTTTTGGTATCAGAGGAGTGATCATTCTTTTTGTTTACGGCCCCCCCCCCGATACACAACTTTCAAAAAGGGAGACAGTAAATTTTCCTATTCAATTTTCATTTTCATCTTGCTGAGACCGTTCCAGGAACTGTTATCAAGTTCTCTTACACTGCCAGTCTCCTTAAAACCGAGTTTTTCATAGATGTGTTTAGCATCTGGTGCATTTCCTGGAACCTCTAATTCTATGGTTCTAAATCCCATATCTTTAGCTAATCCTATACACCATTCAAGTACATTAGTAGCATATTTGTTGCCCCTATGACTTTTATTAATATCAATCCAAGCCACTTCCATAGAATCCTTTCTAGATTTTCTTAAGTGAAGACTTCCAATATTATTCCCGTCTTTCATGATATTATAGTAGACGAAATCTTCCGGCTTTTCTCGAATTGCTTGAACATACTTATTTAGAATTCTACGAGACTTAGAACTATTGCCCTCCATTAAACTAAGTCCGTTAAATAGTTCTACTTTCTTAGGACACTTAAGGGCGAAGCATCCATCTCGTAATATTACCATAGTTTATTCTTTTTAGTTCCCTGAGTTACATTGAAGTATAGACCTTTACGTCTCTCAGGGATATACTCTCTATATTAATTTTCTTTCTTCTTGCCAAGCAATTTACTAGCACCGCCTGCAATGATACTAGCAGTAGCTGCACTAGCGGCAATCTTGCTTCCCTTACCTGCCTTACGAAATGCCTGAATAGCCTTTGCTTTATTAGCAACTTTACCAGAACCTGACTCAGCAAGTTTAGCAACTCTCTCAGCGGGAGTTTTAGCTAGAGCATTAGTTTGAGCAGCTTTCAAGTTAGCTTTGCTAAGAACCTTGTTGCCGGTTTGATTGGCAGTTGCTCTAAGACCTTTACCAGCCTGATAACCAGTATAACCCAGTGCACCTGCGGCACCTAAAGCAGTTGCAGTTGAAGTATCTTCAGCAATGTCTTTAGCCATAGAGAACTTCTTCTCATTCTTCTTGGCTTTCTTAATTGCCACGGCACCTGCGATGGTACCTGCTGCAATAGTACCGGCAGCTATAGTTTTCTTATTAGCCTTAGCAGTTTCAATAATAGCTTTACCTGCCTTTAGAGCACGACCTTTAAGGGTCTTAGATTTAGCAAGTTCTGCTTGAGCTGCAGCCTCTTTCTCAGCAGCTTCTTGCGCGAAACGCTGACGAGAACGATTGGAAGCAAGATTAACTTTCTTCTTGCCACCACCTTTATTTTTTGTGCCGAATTCGGCCTGTTTAAGTACTAACATATATGTATGTTTTATTAATGTTTGTTGGCATAGTAACCACGAAGGGCGGCACTTGCTTTCTCCTTAGATTCATAGTGTGAATTCCAATAGACGCCTTTCTTCCGGTTAATAATTCTCCATCGTCCCTCTCTATCCTGTTGGACAACACCAGTTCGTTTGGCTTTCTCTAAGATATCATCAGGAACTTTTTCTCGATCGTCCGAGAATATTTTACTTCTTAAGATTATCATATCTTTTAAAATATATTTTCCAACATACTCTGGAACTGAAGGTTAGAATCTTCTTTAGCTGATTTAACCATATCAGTAACCAGGTGTAACTGTTTATCAACTCCATTCGAGTATCCTTGTTCCTCACCAGCATCGATAGACATTTTCAGACTATAACAAGCTGAGGCAAGCGAATCCCAGACGTCTTTAGAGCCCTTTCCATTATTTCTATCAAAGACTTGCGGATTGTTTGTAGCCTTAGTCGGGTGATCTATCTTATATCCCTTTCCCGTCGGTACATATCTTAAGTCATAAGCCTCTCTTTGAAGTCGTCTGTTTTCAGGCAATGAGATTAATCCCTGCATAATCAAGTTCTTCAGGTAGAGAGCTGGTTCACAGGGAACATTATCTGTTGAGATTCGCCCATTAGTCTTTATATTCTCACGCTCACAGTCTTGTAAGATTTGTTTTGAGTATGCTTGATCGGCTGATACTATAACATTATAATCTTTTTTCAAGGCCATAATTAGGTCAAAGACGTGATGCAAGCTTGTCTCCTGTCCATCTTTTCTCGCCACTGCCACAGTGAAATAACATTTTACCTTAGGCATTTTTGAGTCTCCCATAAATTCCCAGTGATCAAACTGAACACAGCTTATTCCGGCATAGTCATTATTCGTTGCTAAGTCTAGGCCAATCCAAATAGAAGTCCCGAGCGGAATCATATCTATGGCGGGTTGAAGTTTATCTATAAGTCGATCTGTCTTATCGAAGAAATCAACGGTTACAACTTCTGGAATGGGGTTCTTTATACCTCTACTACACTCCACCAACTTCTTAATTGATCCATTAAAGAATAGATCTGATGAACTTGTTGAGATACCACACTTATCTTGTAGCATCTTAATCAAGTTTTGTTTTGCCTCTACTTTAAGCTGAATTGGAACATTTATAACTCGTTCAGGGTCTTGATCAAGGGCAAGTTTATAATCCTCTGGTAAAATCTGAGCAGGGTATTTTCCATCACCAGTATAGACTGGGAACGTTATTCCTTTAGAATCAACATAATCCTGAGGCTTAACAGCAAAATGTGTTGGGTGACAATAGTAAGTAAGCTCTCTAGGGGAATTATCTAGGAACCATTCAGTTGAGGAATTATCTCCTTTACTAGACGAGTCTATAATAAGATTACCCACCATCTTAAGCGCTTGGGAATTGAAACGCGAAGTCATACGACCATAGGCCGACTCAACAATTCCCTGAGCTCTTTCTGGGTTAGGGTAGAAATTTAACTCACTCAAGATATAGATCAGAACGTCACTTCCTAGACCTACGCGTCCACCTAAAGGACCAGATGTAATAAATTGGAGTTTAAATTTCCTTTTAACGTTTTTGAAAAACGGAACTTTCATTAATGCTTCGTCCTTGAACCACTTAATAAACTCAGCATATCCTACGTTTTCATCACGATGTGTCACAACGAAGGAAAAAGGTTTAGGGACAAGGTGAAGAGTTTTAGAAGGGTTTTTCATACAGAGAAGTCTTGCATAACAGTTAGCCATGCAAAGTCTCGAAACTGTAGATTTACCAATTCCTATGGCTCCTGATAGTATTAAGAACGGATATGCTGTGGTCACCTCGGATGGAAATATCTTTGGTAACTCATCTCTCCAAAACTTATATATTGAGTGTCCACCATCAAAAAAGTCAGCACTTCCTAGGTAGTAGTCATCAGAGTATAACTGTTCTATTGTTGGAGGCATTCTATTATAGCCATTTATTTTCAAAAATACTAACTTTTTCTCCCTCTCTGATAGATTTGTATATTGTGTTTGAAAAGTTATCCCAGCTAGTTCATCCGTCAGATCCTTTGAAGGATCGAATTGATCTATAAACTTCTGGTTCATAATCATTTATTAATTAAATTTATTTTCTTGCTCCTACAGTCCTATCGAAAGGTATTAAGCATATTTCACTCAAACTGTAGGATTTATTCTTTAACTTCTATTCTTCATCCTCCCGACAATGTAGTTTTTATAGTCTTCCAATGTCTTTTCAACAGAAATAGGAACAGGTTTCTTATTTTTCTTTGCCATACTTAAAATTATTTTTAGGCCAAATCTTTTCCAGATTTATACCACGTATAATAGCTATTATACGTGCAGAAGAAGTCTTCTGGCCATTTAAAGTTTTGAGTATACAGAGCTCTAGTATAAGAAGAAATTTTAGTATCTTTAGAGAAAACTAGTACAACAGCACTAGCACCCTCTTTTCCATTGACATTATCTTTATAGGAAAGAGGATGGATTTCAGTTAATATACCACCCTTTTCGAAAAATTTATTTCTCTGCATCCACTCAGTAAACGTTTCCCAACCACCATTTGGCTCTTTATCAGAAGATTTGACATGAACAACCACTAAGGCTGGCCAATAATCTTGTTCATAACCCTCTTTAAAAGTTATTTCACTATAAACTACTGGCTTCTTTGGTGCCGACGATTTATCCATAACCTCTTTCTGAGATTTTCCAGCAGAAAAGAGATTCTTGATAGTTCCCAACAAAGAGAACTCTTTATTTCTTAAAACTATCATATTAGTACTTCTGATATTTAACCCAAGACTTTATATCCTTAACTTCCTCCGGTTCAAGCATTTCTGAATCAATAGAAACATACTTACCAGTCTTTGTATCAAACATCAAATTAGAATAGTCTCCATCTGAGGATATAGGTAAGTATCGGCCTTTTTCTAGACCGCCATCTTCAAACCACCCAATATCTCCAGGATTTTCATCAGAATAGTATCCAAGGTCTCCGAGATCTTTTAGCTGTCTTGCTTGTGATGGATATTTCTTCAGGAACTCTTTATAACTAATTGGAAGATTCTTGGTTCTCCTACTAAAATCATTTTTACGATAGTTATTATTTCTCTCATCTATCGCTTTATTGATTTTATTTATTCTCTTGTTCCTAGCTAAGTACATTCCTGTTGCTGCACCAAGGCCAGCGCCTATCTTAGCCGCACTCGTAGCAACTCTAGAGTTACCAGTTAAAGCACCAAGAGTAAATCCACCAACAGCTCCTATTCCAGAAGTAATCCCTATTGTGCCTATCCTTTGGGCCGGAGAATATTTTCCTTCATACTTACCTGTTCTGGGATCATACTTTAAGGAAAAGTTTTTATTTCTTAAAATTATCATCCTTCTCTTTCTTCTTCTGGTCAATCTTTTTCTTTACCTTGTAGGCAACAATCCCAGCAGTACCGACACCAGCAATTACATTAGTGGCTCTTTCTTCGTTATTCTTACCCAACTTGTTTAAGAGTGCCTCTTTCTTGCTTGGCTTCTTAGGCTGGGGTTCTGCTGACGCACTACTTGGTTTTGTGTTTTTAGGCTGATGTTCATTCCATACCCCGCCTTTACCTTTCTGACGACCACCAGTTCTCATGGTTTCCCATCGACTCTGGTTAACTCCAACAGTACCAGCACCACCATCAGAAACTATTGCATTATCTCCATATTTATTCAAAGGCTCTTTTCCTTTAGTTGGCCCTGAAATAATAGCTTTCGTATTTATGTTATGGTTTACATTTCTCTTTCCACTGAGAACTGCATCAGATGCAATATCTATGTTTTTAGATGGATCCTTCGGATGAATAACTTTTCCTGCTCCACCGTGAGCATCAATCACGTTCTTCAAACGGAATACATGTTTCTCATCACCAGGCCCAAGATTAATGCCAGTGTTCTTATATATTTTATCACCAATTTTGCGACCCTCAGCTGCTTCCCAAGCCTTTTTCATAGCTCTGTTGGCAGCTTTTACTCGGCCAAACTCTTTCTGTCTTATAACAATCATCTTTCCTTGTCCTTTTCTTAGGGAGAGGAAGTATTGTTATATCACTTTATCGATCACCCCCCCCCTATTGCTAGAAAATTGGGATGATCAACACTTTATTTCATTAAGTACTTAACCCAAGCGAACGGTTTGCGTCCTTTCAAGTAGGTTAAGTTATTTTCGTTTGTATATGCCTCTTGTTCGAAAGCCACTTTTCTATATGGCTTCTTCTGTCGGATGATCCACTTCCTCACTACATACTCTAAGCCATACCATATAAAGTATACGAAAGGAGCAGCGAACATCCACCATGGAGACATGACATGGAATACAACACTCAGGAGGAATAAGACAATTAGAGAAACTATAAGCACCTCTAATTGCTGATAACCATGAATAGTCTCATGATTCTTATCCCCTGCCGTTAATTCTCTGGCGCCTTCTCGAACAAATAAGAACGGCCATATACATGTTGCAAGAAATCCCTTAAAGGGAATAATATCGTTACGTACTTCTATCACTTGTTGTGTAAGTAGTGAATACCATAGAGAATACCAACCAATGGCCAGATAGCAGCAAAGCCAATCTTTTCAATGGTAGTATGCGACCAATTCTTCATCTTGTCGTAGGCGAAAACAGCGCCCAGCACATACAGTGCTATAAGAATAATTGTAATCATATTATTTATTTTTATTTAGTTTTGTATTACTACTTCGTGGTAATAATACCCACATTCATCACAAACCCAATTGTGTCCTGCACTTCCAGTTACCGCATTGGGACAAAGTGTATCAAAATCCTCTAAGTGATAATAACTTTTTCCACAGACTGGACAAACCCAACGGGCGCTTTTTATATACTTACCGTTTTCCTGTAATTCTGGTGATAAAGCCTCCTCTTTATCGGAGGTATAGGAAACAACAAGATCAAAAGGAAGCAAGTGACAATGCATGAGTAATGTACTATTATCCATTGTTATGTGTCTCCTTTAAATTAGTTTAGTTTGGTATTAGAGTTCCCATAACTGCTTTGATGCATAGAGACATATTTCATCTCGGTTATGGGATTAGGATATATAATAAGATTATTTCTTTTTATTATCTTTTAGAGATTTTGCAACTAAAGCAGAACCTGTAGCAATACCACCGGCCGCTAAAGCTATATTCTTCTTGTTATGTTTAGCAATATATTCTAAGCCTGCTTTCTTGCCAAACTTATTAGCCAGTTTATCTGCAACTACGCCAGCTTTTACTGACTTTTTGGCGTCTTTTTCTAGTTTTCGAACTTTCAAGACACCTTTAATTTTATCTTTTATACTAGCCGGGCTTTTTAATATAGCCTTCTTAGCTTCCTTGGCTTGTTTAGAAACCTCTTTCTGGGTGTCTATAATTTCCTTCTCACCGGCTTTTGCACTCTTATATGCTTCGGTATCTTTAATATAGTTCTTAGCACCTTCTTTAACACCTTCATAAGTTCCGTGAACTATTCCAGCATTAGCACCACCTACACCAAGAGCAGCCAAACCAGCACCGTAAGTAGCTAAGCGGTTCTTATCAATTTTCTTCTTTTCTTCTGAAAAGTTTTTATCCCTCAATACAATCATTTTATTCTCTCCTACTGAGGGAAGATTATTATTCTCTTACACGTCCCCCCCCCCAGTATCGATTCTAAACGAGGGAAACGTCTTTTTCATTCTCTTAGTTCTCCTAGTCGTATCGAAACGTAGAACCAATGTTGTTTTGTTCACTAGGAGATTTATTATTCTTTTTCTTTCTCTGCTCTTTTTCTAAGACGTGCTTTAGTTTGTACACCTGCCGATGCACGACCACCTATTCCACCTAGTATAATACCAGCCGTACCTACTGCGGCCGCACCCTTAGTCATATTTTTAGCAGTTCTCTTAGTAACTTCTTGCTGAACGCCTTTACCAATCGTCTTCCAGGTCTTTCCTTTTGGTGCCATCACAGCACCAGTTACAGCGGCAATAGCTCCGCCACTAAGTGCACCAACATTTCGACCAGCTTTCTTGGCACGATCTATAATCTCTATGTCACGTGCACCTTCTTCGTCAGCCTTATCAGCAGCTTTCTTACCGGCTTTGCGACCGAAATAAGCACCACCGAAACTAGCCTTAGAGGTTATTGCTGTTCTAACAAAACCACGATTAGACTTGACGTCTTTAAGAGAAACCTTCTTCTTATTCTCAGAGAAGCTTTTATCACGTAGTAATATCATTCTTTTACTTTCTTCTTACTGTGAAGTACCTTCAAAGGTTTTGTATAGCCTTTGATTCGATTTCTCCACTTATTGGAAACTTTGTCAACGACAGGATGTACTCCTTCTGTCTTATCTAGGGCATCGTCAAGAATATCTGCTATCCTGACTATGCCATCATCAATTCCCTGCTTAAGTTGAGCAGAACCTTGTTTATAGCTAACCCCAAAGGTGGGTTGATAGCCAGAATAGTTTTTATTCCTAAGAATTACCATAAATATCAATTCAAAGCCTTATATATGTAATAAACTAACCAATAATAACTATGATTAGTTTCATTGAATACATCAGGCAATTAATAAGTCGTTGGATGACTTGTAGCCGGGAGGATGGGCCCAAAGTAGTGGGTTAATCCTCTTTCTTTTTCTTCTTCCTGGCAACCTTGTATGAGATACCTCTACTAAGTTCTCCTAATCCAGCATTCATGGCTGTTTGAGTTCCATACGTACCCCAGAGAGAACCTAATTGTACGCCAGACCTTAAGAGTTGTCCTTTCTTAGCTCCTACACCCTTTAGATATCTTAATCCTTTCGCGCTGGCAGCAGCTTCTGAGACTAACATAGGAGAAGCAATAAGTACTGGTGTTGCCCAGGCGGCATGACGAACAACTTTATTCTCTTCTTTTCCTTGTTCCTCTGCTCTAGCTTTGGCGATACCACTACTGATTCCTGCTATGATAGCAGCGTTTTGTGAATGTCCAGTAAAACCATAAGTACCGCCACCTCCTAGGTAAACTTTATGAGCAACTTTACCTATTCTTGTACCCGCACCTTTTTCGACATCAAAGTGTGCATGACCTAGTTCGTGAGCAATTTCACTTGGATTGTAAGAACCATTTCTAAAGACGGTTCCTTTTCCGTATGCAGGACCAGGAATTCCTCCACTCTTAGGTGAAACTTTAATTCCTCTCTTTTCAGCTTCAGCTACCAACCTGTCAGAAAGTGCTTGTTGTTCTGGGGAATATACTCTGTTGTCACCCTTGACCTGCCTAATCATTATAGGTGCAGCAAGAGCCGAATTAGCAACGAAAGAACCGCCTAGGATAGCAGCTCCTCGCTTTATATCTTTATTGTCTTTCTTCTCGTTCTTAGAGAAGTTCTTATCACGTAGTAATATCATATATCTCTTCTTTAATCTCCCCCCCCCCCGTTTA
>OCTW011587953.1_pt1 | contig 17070 bp, 19 predicted proteins | sample 1539671 | NCBI WGS metagenome assembly OCTW01 (sample SAMN02144230, study PRJEB22623) | gut metagenome | biome: sheep rumen | host: Ovis aries | place: New Zealand
CAGAGCATTGCAAGGTGACGAGGGCGTTATGTTCCACACCCAAGGCTTCAAATGGAATGGATGGGTGAAGGTGGTATTTGACCAAGGGGCAGACCTCTTCAATATCTTCTACATCGACAATGAGGGCGAGACAAAGAAGATTCAGAAGGGCATCTATGTTGACCAATTGGTTGATGTCATTGATGAAGCGGTTGAAAAGACAGCGGACTATAACGAGAGAGTGAAGGAACTATATTCATGGATTTGCAAATAACTGTAGCATTATGGCAAGGAACGACAAGAGCATTTGGTGTATGGAACGGAAGTCATGCAGTTTCACAAGTATGGGGGATGATGGAATTGTCATCAAGTTGAATGACTTGCACTGTGAAACCAAGATGATATTTGAAGAAATATGATGTACTTAAATTAGTATCACCAATTACAATAGTGAAAGAAGTCCCTAAAAATGGGCAATCTTGTTTTCATAAATCAGAATAAATTATAATAACAGCGATAATCGTTCAATCTGAAAGTTAATTATGAGTTTACGGAATACAAAAACAACAGCAGATTATATCCCTTGGGATAGTGCCATCAACGTTGTGCATCGTCTCTATAAGGATAAGAACTATGTAATGAGCCTATTCGTGGCGTGTGGAATCTTTACTGGCCTCCGTGTAACCGATTTGAGGGCATTACGGTGGAATCAATTGCTTGACGGTGGTGTGCTGACCATCACAGAGCACAAGACAAAGAAAGAGAGGCAGATTAAGTTGAATCCTGACTTCGTGGAGCATGTAAGGCAGTGCTACGATGCAATGGGCATCAAGAACCCCAATGAGCATTGTTTCCTCAGTCAGAAGAAAACGGTTATCTCTATTCAGTGGTTTAACCGCTTGCTTAAAGACGTTAAGAAGAAGTATAAGCTGCCATGCAACCACATAAGCTGTCATGCTCTTCGCAAGAGTTTCGGCAGAGCCATCTTTGAGAAGTCGGAAGAGAACAGCGAAATGGCACTTATCAAATTATCTGAGGTGTTCGGACATTCCAATACCCAAATCACACGTCGTTATCTGGGCTTGAAGACGGAAGAGATACTGAGTGCCTATGACCTCCTATCCTTCTAACCGTATCTGTACTTATTTAAGTGTGAATCATTATGAGAACAAAGGAGAACTATAGGGGAAAACAATTCGATGTGACCTATGACAAGCTGTTTAGGACAAGTGAGGGTATGGGGTTTGTCCTAAAGCGTGAAGAGGACATTGAGCCAAGAATGATGGAAGTGTTCGGCACTGACATTCACATTCATCTAGCAAATGTCGGTTGTGCCATCTTCTTTAAGAATGAGCCTAGGAACCTCAATGAGTTGGAATATATACCCTTCGAGAGCAGCGGCTACATTGTCGAGGAAATATATTCAATGATTGAAGAGGGCGAATGTATATAGATGGACTTGATTTAGTATATGAGAATGGGTTGCAATTTAATTACTGCAACCCATTACCATATTCATTTAGTTTCAAAAATTAATATGTCAATGCTTCGTTTTTTGTTAGTTGGGTTATTTTATCAATCAAACCAACGATTTTCTCATATCTCTGTTTTAGCTTATCATAGTCGTTTGAAAGTGCCTCAAAATTTGATTCCAATTCAGATTTGGCACTTTCAAGTTCTTCTCTTTGAGTTTTAAGGCATTTCTTTGCTATTTGATAACAATTCCACAAGTTTTGGATTCCTTCTTCTGTAACATCGACTCTCATTAATATATTATCATTGTATTTTAGCTTACAAGTATTATCAAAGCCATCAATTTGAAATCCATCATCTAAGTACCAATAATGCGATTCTCCCTTTGAATCAATATAACCAAATCCACGATAGGGATTTCTAAAAGTTACCCAATAGCCTTTCTTATAGTTGTCAGGAACTGTATTATCCCTAAAATAGGTGAAGAAAAGCATACAACTTTCAGCATCTTCAAGAGATTCTATCTCTTCCGACAAAGATACTTGATTATTCTTAATCGGTATAAACAGAGGTTTAGTCAGAGAAAAATCAAGAGGCAAATCATCTTTAAGATGACATCTTGATAAAATCAAACTTCTTGCTAATTCTTTCAATTTTTCAGCCATAATTGTATCTTATTTTGATTCATTTCTTTCTCAAGTGTTCTTGGTAAGCATCGAGGATGGTTGACGAATAATCGTCTGGGTGTATGAACATCGGCATATCTTCATCACCACTATCATCAAACTGTCTCAGCAGTTTCTCAACCGCTTCTTGGCTTTGAGGGTATATCCAATTGTTCCTTATCCACATTCCAAGTCCGAAATGAAGGTCAACGGTATCTTCCATTTCCTTGATGGACTGTTTATCTTCATCACTTAGCATTTCGTCAAGAATGGCGAAACACTCTTCCTTTGTTTTTGGCAGTTGCTCTTGCTCCAATAGTGCTAAATCCTTGGCATGGAGGCCCACCAATAAGAACGTCAACGTCAGTGGTAACATATTTGTCAATCACTTCCTCAGATATGTTGTAAATGTCACTATGAAGAAAAGGAATAGTAGGCATGTTCTTTTCGTGCGCTTTAGCACAATCAGAATCAAAATCAGTAGAAAGCAAAATTTTAAAATCAGCTTGTGTAAAGCCGATTGTAAAACCTCCTGCTCCACTGAACAAATCTACTACAGTGTATTTAGAGCCATTCTCAATCATTCAAAACAATGCTTAATTAATTTTGTTTGCAAAGTTACACAAAAAGGCCACATTACAACCAAAGCAATCTTATTTTTAGCAAATAATCAATCAGAATCCCTAAAATGCAACGTGTCAGACACCAAAATCAAATGATTTTGCATCCGATTGCTCCCAATTGTCAGTATGTGTAGTTTGCCCATATTCTCAAATCATAAGTCACTTTCAAAATAAATCATTGAATTTATGTAATCAATGCCCATATCATCAAACAAATTGCGATGTGCAATCTATTGACATAAGAATTTGAAATTAAAAACAGAAATATTGAGATATTTTATTTCCATATTTTATGTAATTCTTGCCCATATCCAAAATCATTGCTGACATATCACCAATTTCAAGAAAGTCACCTTCAAAATCATCAAAATTAAAGTATGGGCAAAAGAACCATATTAAAAGAACTTAAAACAAATATGGTGAAAGTGGCAATTTCTTGGCAGTACAAATCTTTTTCGCTAAATTTGCGGTCAAAACTAGTAACCGCATGGCAAATCGAAAAGAAGTTCTAAAGAATCCGAGACTTTCAGACCCAAGGGTTGACAGAATCAACGAGGAATTGCGAGCAAGAGGCATGAGCAAGCGAGCCCTTTGCACAGCCATTGGCACAAAAGACTATTCTTCAATCAACAAGATTCTAAATGGCGTGAATCCGCTTTCTCAGAAGATGTTGGAGAAGATTGCAAAGGGATTAAAGTTGCCCTCACAGTATTTCGTTGAGAGGGAGATTGTCAAGACTACCAAGCCTCAGACGAGAAAGGGCTACCAACTTATGAGCGACATTCTGAAAGAGGTTCCTGAGTTGTGGGCTTGGTGTGAGAATCAAGACGTGACAGAATTGCATGACTTCTTTTTCAATGAGCCTACACGTCCGCTTATCGCTACTGGTCACGGTGGCAAATACGCTATGGCCGTTTATGCCTCACTCCTTTATGGAACTTGCCAAGGCTTGGGCAGAGCCGTAACGTGCTATTCTTGCAATTCGCTATCTGATGCCACCATTAAAAACTCCAAGATTCTGTTGGTGAGCAAGGGAATGGCTAACATCGACATCAACCACATTGCCGAGCGGTGCATGAATCAAAATCCAAAGTACACTTGTGCTGTTAGGGTAAAGGGCGAGAAGGAAGATGCTGACATTTGCAAGAAACTAGATAAGCTGTGCGGATGCTCATTGCAATACGACATTACAATTTCCGATGGATTCATAAGCATCAAGAGTGTATTCTTCTACGCAGCCATCTTCTACAAGGCATTTACCAATGACAGTGACTTTGTTCACAAATTGGACTTCAACCCCATTGCATCCGAGAACTATACCTATGAATCCGCAAGCGAAATTGCCTCTGTTCCATCACTTGACAAGATTAAGCACTTTACTGTATTGTATGGAAGCTATGCAGAGCCAATTGCGTACAACATCGAGAGCAACATTGTGGAAGCTGGAATTGCTTCTTGTATGGTTGCTGACTACAGGAATTATACACATGGGAGATTCCTAACGGAAGGTAACTACATCAAGAACGATGTTTTTCCATATACGGAGGCAGCCTTGATATGCCTGGTCACGCCAAGGGAGAACCACATCTATAGGCAGCTTTTGGATGCAATGCCAAATCATCTTCCAATCATTACCATTCAGACAGACCACGTAACGCCTTTGGCTACATTGGACTTGCTGTATAAGGCAAATATGTTTGTTGCCGAGTTGGGCGAGAGATACCATCAAACCAACCCCAATGACCCCAATTGCTACAACTACATCGACAAGCGACTGCCCAAGAATGGCGTGAAATTCCAAAAGGACTTTGACATCTACGGTGCGCTAGATATTGACCCATCCAACGTGAAGGAATTGTTGAAGGACATCAATAGGGGGCGTGAGAAGAAGTTTGAGACACCAACGGAGTTGTTCAAGGCGAGGGATGAGATTCTTGAAAGAGAACCCAAAAGGACTGAGATTGCAAGGGAGAATTGGAAAAATGCAAAGCCCCTTACATTCGATGATTTCAGCTTTAGGACAACACACACCTACGACACGATGCTGCGTGAGTGTTGGAGTTTCAACAGAAAGGATGATGTAAGGGATGGTGTCAGCTTGAAGGTCGGCAATATGTCAAACGGATATGGCGTGAAGCTTTTGGGCATTGACTTTCCCAATTCAGAAGTTCCCTATCAGCTTGCAGTCTTTGACAATTCTGAGAAGTCCATCGAGATACAGAAGGAGATTGTTGACCCTCAGAACGGATGGCTTACCAACGGACTAAAGATGAAGCGGAAGTTCATTAAGAGCGAGGAAGGAAGTGTTGATGAATATTGGAGATACAGACGTGACACGGAGTTTGAGAAAGGCAAACAACTCTGGTGTTACGAATGGATGAAGTTCATTATTGCCGAGAAGGTAAGGCAGAACAAGGGTTTCAGAGACATTCTTCTATCCATCCCAAGGGATGCTGTTATCATCGAGCAAGCACAGAAGGAGAAAGAAACCCAATGGGGCGCATGGAATGACGAGCTTTTGTATGAGAGGAATATTGTTATCAAGTCGGCTCAGTTTGAAAACGGTGTCGGCAAAAACGCCAAGGCTGTAAGAGACGTTACCTGTCTGGTCAACAACGTTGGCGAATGGGTCGGAGAAAACGCAATGGGGCAAATACTCACAATGGCAAAACTCGCGCTCTATGATAGGGTTGAAATGCCCATTGATGAAAAAATATTGAACGATGCAAACATCAATTGGTTTGGTCACGTCCTACAGTTCACAAAGGAACCTGACGGTAGGGTGATTGTAAGGGCTATGACACCGAGACTTAGGCTTGTTCCCACATTGGGGATAATGGGCGCAATTTGCGGTGACATGATAGGCTCTGTGTATGAGCGTGACAAGGAAGGTCAGACCACCGTAAGGGAAAAGGCATTGAAGTTGGCATCGGCAAAGAAACTGAGATTGCTAAAGGATATGAGCTTTACCGATGATACCGTGCTTACGTTGGCTGTAGCAAAGTGGCTCATGGAAGATGCCTCACACGGCAAGGACACATTAATCGACATTATCAAGGATTTTGGAACACGATTCAAGCCAAAGACATTCGGTGAAGGATTCAAGGCTTGGAGAAAGACAGAAAGCAGAGAGCCTTATGCAAGCGGTGAAGATGGCTGTGCCATGAGGGTTTCGCCAATAGCCTACTACGCGAAGGACTTGAAGCAATGCTTGGAATTGGCAAAGGTTTCAGCAGAGGTCACGCATAACGGTGAAGAGGGCATTAGGGGAACACAAGCCATTGCAGCAGCCATATTCCTTTATAGAAGCGGCTTGTCCAAGGAAGATGTGAAGGTTAAGCTGAAAGGACTGTTCCCCATGTATGACCTTGATAGGAGTGTTGACGAGATAAGACCTGCCTACGGACGCTATTTCAACTGTGACAGTGTAGTTCCTGAAGCCATAATCTGCTTCTTGGAGGGCAAGGATTATCAAGATGCCGTTAGGCTGGCCATATCATTAGGCGGTGACACCGACACGATGGCAAGCATGAGCGGAGCGATTGCAGCGGCACAGATGGAGATTCCGCATGACTTTTCTGAGAGGGCTTGCAAGCAATTGCCTCTGGAGTTGAGAAGGGTTATGAGCGGCTTCTACTCTAGGTATAAGGCTATTTCTGACGGAAGCATCAACACCGACATTCCCATTGATGAGACACCGATACCTTCAATGGAAGATGAAGCCGAATTGCTCATTGCTGAATCACCAACGGACGGAGGTGACACCAACGGAGGGCTGGAAACGGCACTCCCGAAGTCCACAAGAGCGTCAAGGCGAAAAGACAAGGAAATGCCTACCGAGGAATAGGAAACGCCTCAGAAGGGCTGGAAAAAGTTGAACGAAAAAATCATTGAATTATGGGATTCTTCGATTTCTTGGACAACAACAACCACGTTGTAGCAAAGATTGATTCAAGCGGCAAACTGTATGACCGCAATAACCACGTTATCGGAAGGATTACATGGGGCGGTGACGTGCAAGATGCAAACAACCATACCCTAGGGCATATCAGCAATAGCGGTGAGGTAAGAAACAGATGGTACAGCAAATTGGGCGTGGTTCAAGACAATGGTGAGGTGCGTGACAGCAACGGACACCTTTTAGGCTCTGTTGATTCGTGGGGCAATGTGAAGGATAGGAATAACCATACCATCGGACACGCCTCTGGAGTTGACAGAGCATATGCAGCTGTGTTTTTCTTTTTTGAATTTTGATGTATAAGACAATACAAATATATGGAAAAAGATATTCTAAAATTGAGCGTAGATGGTAAGACTTTGGAAAAGGTATTAGATAAGACCATTAAAGTCATTGACATCCCCATTTGAGGGCTTCAACATTGATGAATGTACACTATATGTACCCTCTGGGACACGATGGGCATACAGACATCACAAAGGGTTTGGAAAATTCAAAAACATTGAGATAGATAATAATGTATGAATTTCCAATGCCAACAGCCAAATATCGGAATTGAAGAGACAGTTGGCTGAGAGCGGAGGAATCAGCAAGGGTTTGTTCTATGTTGTGTTGGTCATTGCCATTGTGATAATACTGATTCTATTAGCGACAAAATAATTCTTAATAAGAAACAAAGAATTTCCTATGAATACCGATTTATGCCAATATGACGAAAAAAGAATAGCAGTAAGTAATATGGACAAATCTGTGACACATATAGTTATTCCCAAAGATGTGAAAAGAATCAAAGAGAAAGCATTTTGTGGCTATGCTTCATTACAGAAAATTGAAATACCAAATTCTGTGGAGGAAATATGTTCGTCAGCTTTTGAAGGGTGCATTTCTCTAAAGAGCATACAATTACCTAACTCAGTCACAAGAATCGGATGGTATGTTTTTAAAAATTGCTCTTCTCTCGAAAATATTATAATACCAGACTCTGTTGAACAAGTTGGCGGCTTTGCATTCGAGGATTGTAAATCACTCAAAAGTGTTGTTTTGCCTAATACAATAAAAGAAATAGAATGGCGTGCTTTCAAAGGTTGTACTTCCCTTGAAGAGATTGTCATTCCTGTTTCGGTAAAAAAATAGGTTATAATTCATTTAATGGGTGTTCATCCCTTGTAAATATTAGCATACCTAATTCGATGAAAACAATTGCTGGTGCAGCATTTGAAGGATGCTCATCCCTTCAAAATATTAACATACCTAATTCGGTAACTACATTACAAGGGCAAACATTTAAAGATTGTACTTCTTTAAAATCAATTCATATTCCAGATTCAGTTAATGAGATATGTAATGGAACTTTTGAAAGATGTACTGCCCTTGAAAAAATATCTATATCAAATTCTGTCCGTGAAATAGGAATTTGTGCATTTGAAGGGTGTACTTCTCTTATGTTTATTAATTTGCCAACCAAAGTTACGAAAATAGAACAAAACGCATTCAAAGCTTGTTCTTCTCTTGAAAAGATTATCTTACCAAAGTTAATTACGGAAATAAGCGTGGGGTGCTTTGAAGGGTGTACCTCTCTGAAATGTGTTAGCATACCAAACTCAGTGACGAAAAATAATAGTGGTGCATTCAATGGCTGCGTCTCTCTTAAAAGAATTGACATTCCTAATTCCGTGACCGTTATAAGTGCGCATTCTTCAATAGAAAAAATTGGAGCATTCAAAAGGTGTACTTCCCTAAAAAAAATTGTTATGCCTAACACTGTTACAGAAATCGGATGGTATGCGTTTGACGAATGTACCTCTTTGGAAAGCATTGTCTTACCAAATAATGAGAACTATTATATTGAATCTTTTGTTTTCAAAGGCTGTGTCTCATTGAAACATATCCATTCTGAGGTTGAAAATCCAAATGGTATATACTGCTATGACAATGCTTTTGAAGGTTTCAATACAGATGAATGTATTTTATATGTGCCAAATGGCACTCAATTAGCATATAGGAATCACAAAGGTTTTGGTAAGTTCAAAAGAATTGAAATTGAGAGGGGAGAAGAATGAAAAAGACATCAATTGCAATGTTTCTGTGCCTTATGGCATCTTTTGTTCTACCAAGCTGTGAAAAGGCTGTAATAGACGAATACCCTCAGATGGAATCTTCCTATGTTGAATCCAAGGGGTTGAATTTCGTGACCATTGACAGAGTTAAGATATTCAGCAGCAAGGTTGATGGTTTTGTAACAACATATCCACTTGCAAAAGAACATGAGAAGTCCCCACTCATTCAAGCCAATATCAAGTCTGCATCCCTACGGTTGGCAATCACTGTAGATACAACTTGGGATGCTTCTATAACAGTCAAATACTGATTTTGAGATATGGTAGAGAAAGAACTGACCTTTAAGGATGGTACACGTATCTTCTATGAAGAAGAAAACGGAAGGATGCGGAGGTTTATCGAATACTCATATAGTCCGATTGAACTTAGAAAGATAAAGGAGAAACCCATATTAAAAAGTTTCTTTGATGAAAAAGTTAGGAAGTATAACGCTGGCAAATTCTACTATCTTGACGTGCTATATAGTATTGTATGCGGATTGAGTGAGACCCAAAAGAATCTGCTATATAACGAGTTGAAAGAACTGCATGATAAGGTCGGCAGAGAGTATGACCCAAATATATTAGGGAAAGGCTTTCTTGCAACATTTGGAAAGTATTGGGAGGGCAATAATGCTCAATGTGCTGCATTTTTCACCACCATCTATCTGGCCATGTTGGATTTGGAAGCGAACAAAGACAAATACCCTAATTCACTTGGTAAAACGATGGTATTAAGAAGCTGTAGGGCTGTAATCCTAGAGGGCAAAGACCCAAGGGAAGCAGCTGTTATGTTTGAAAGGAAACGTGAAGAAGTAGCTGATGATTATTACTATGATTCAGAGGTTGATTCACGATATGAGAAATATAATGGGTACAATGGCTATGATGATGATACCATTGACATAGGATTTGATGGATTCCCTGAAGCAACGTGGAATGTTGACTAATCATCAAGAAACAATGTGTGCTAGAAACTCATGGAATCTAGCACACATTATTATTTTTTTTGAAATCATATTGGTATATCCCAATCACCTATTTGCCCATTCTCTGAAATCATACATTCTGAATATGTAGGCGAGGCAGTCAGCCAATGCGTCACTACTCAGACATCTTATTATTGCCTTGTTTATGGTGCTTTCTCCCATATTTTCAACGGCTAAATTATAAGCACTCTTGTGCCTCTGATGAATCCACATTCCAACCACCGTTTTCTGCCTCATTAACCACCTTGTCAACGGATTCCTTCACGATTCTGTGAAGCCTCTTATCCGATATTCTTGCAAATCTTGTTTTCATTGTTCCCATCGTCCTTTTCTCAATAAATATCACCAATGGGAATAAATGGAGGCAAATGAGGGCATTTTCTTTCCTTCTGTGCGGTTTTCTATACGTAGTCGGATAGATTTACTCAAAGCATCCTCAATGTCGCTGCAAGCGGATTCAATTGCGTCTGCAACCTCTTGATACTGTTGGCCTCTCTCAGATTGTTGAAGCCCCTCTGTGAGATTGTCGAATTTCTCTTGCTCACTCTGGCCAATTTCATCAACCTCATTGACCAATGCTTGAATCTGGTCAATCAGTTCTGCCAATCTCTTTCTGTCGTTCTTGTTCATTGCAATAGTGGTTTTATGGTGCAATAATTACAGAAAAAGTCCTGAATATCAGCAACTTTCCGAGATTATTTTTGTTTTCTCATGGATTTTTTGTACCTTTGCACTTGGAATTAAACCACATGGCAGTATGGAACAAAGTTTAATTGATATTGCAACAAAAGTTGTTGAACAAACATGTAAAGGTGTTAATTTGATGTTTGATAAAGCCTTTTATGTTTCTATTAAGGGATATTCAATTACTGTGTCAAATGACATCAATACGATTAACGGTGGAGTTGAGTGTATTCTTTATCTTCCAAGTATTAGCCACAACACTGTGAAGGATAGAAATGGCTCAGGAACCATAACATTTGGTAACAAATGCTATAAACTAATCCACATTGACAAAGACGGTGGAATACATAATAAATTTGAAAAAGATGGTCTTTCTATATGGTGCAATAACCTGAGCAGTAATATTTATGGAGCTAATGCGAGACTTTGTTTGTCTTTGGGCTATAATCCCTTGTATGATACTAAGTTTGATAAAGAAGAAGATTTCCAAAGGTTATGGGAACGCTTTTTGCTAGTCCATAAAGTGATTGGGATTAAAGAGTTAGAGCATAATAAAGAACGAGAAGAATTAAGCTCTAAGATTAACGAGTTGGCAAAAGAATACGGTGAGCTAGAGAAAAAGCACAATAAAATAATGGATTCAATTAAGGGAATTATTGAAGATTGATTATGACTTCCATGTGCTTGCCAATGCCATTAATCATAACCTCAGTGATATAATCAAATTAAAAGGCTAAAACTATTATGGAACCAAGCTTGATTGATATTGCAAGAAAAGTTATTGACGAAACATGTATTGGGGTCGATTTGTCAAAACACTCCCCGATTTATATTTCTATTAAAGATGGTAAAATTACCGTTTCACTTAATATCAATTCCTTAAAAAAGGGTGATGAATGTATGCTCTTGCTTCCTTATCGGTGGGATAACACCGTACCAAGCTACTCTGGGTACGGAACTGTTACATTTAGAAATACGCTGCACAAGCTTGTGAGCATCAATAATGAGGGAATTGTTAAACAGTATTGCTATGGAGATTCTTCTTCACTATGGATTGGCTGTGATTGCCGTTTATTTGGTGCTGATGTAAAACTCTTCTTGAAATGGAATAACACCACTTTGCTCAGATGTGGGCGTTTCTTCCCCACAACAGAGGATTTTCACAAGATTTGGAATCTGTATCAAGATTCAAAGAGAATTATGGACATAATGGAAAAGGACTTTGATAGTGAAAGAGCAGAAATGCAGTCAGAGATTGCCGAATTGACAAAGAAATGCAGTGATTTAAAGAAGAAGAATAAGGCATTAAAAGATTCTATTAAACGATTAAAAGACAATTCTGATAGATTATGACCACAACGTACAAGGGATATAACATACAGATTACCGTTGCCGTTTGTTACAGTGGCACACAAAATGTTGTTGACGAGTTCGACACGATGGCAGAGGCAAAGGCTTATGCCAAGGAAGAGGGCTTGGATGCTGATTATTGGTACATGGCAGCGGAAGAGATTAACGCCAATGGTGACTTGGGTTTTGCTTGTTGGGGCAAGACACGCTCCGAGGCGTTAAGCAAGCTAAAGAAAGCCTTGGGATAAGCTAGAAAGAAGAGGGTTTGACCAATTCGGACAAGCCCTATTACACGGCATTTACAGTTGCATAGGATTCCACCTCATTCTTAATCCTATCCATTTCATCGGTTGGGATAACCCTCTCAATCTCTTTAAGCTGTAGAAGGAGCGTCTTAGCCCTATTGAAATACTTTTCACTGAGAAGGTTCTGCAACCTATCTCCATAATTGTCAAGCACTCCGATTATCCGCTGTGCTTCATCAAGATTTCCCTTGACAATTCCATCGTCAATGCACTGAATCCAATCAAGCAGTTCATAATGTTTTTCCGCAAGTTCCTTCCTTCTTTCCTTTGAAAGCTGTTTGATGGTCTTTGGTTTGGATGGCTTGCTGTTGGTGGCTTGTTGCATTGGCAATTGGGCATTGCCTTGCGTGGGATGCGTTTCTCTGTAGTTCTGCAATGCGGTTGGAACATCGTGAATCTCAATGTTAATGTCTGACAGAGGTTGTGACGGTGTTTCATCGTTATCATAAGCAATCATTTCCCTACTGTACCTTTGTGCAGCCTCATACTGTTTTTGGAGGTTTGTGTGCTTTCTGAGACATTCCGATTTCTTTTGTTCGCCTCTCTCTTCAAGTTGGTTAATCACGTCTGCGATGAACTTCATTTTTGTTTCGTCTGGTGTTTTTGGATATGCCATAAACAATTGATTTTAAAGTTAATATTAAAGTTATTATTCTCATATTGCAGAGATATATAAAAAAATATTGGATTCAAAATTTTAATAGGTCAACCGCTTAACATTTAACAATTCATAACAAAAATCGTTGGTTAATGAGTTCAAAAGTGGACAATGAGAATCATATACAAGAGGTAATACAATATGTGTCTTAATGTCCACTTTTGTATTCCAATGATTAATTGAAATGCAATATGTGAAATTAGACATATTCAAGGGGAAATAAATTAAACGGTGAAAATCTCTCGACTTGCACCGTTGGCATGACATATTAAGAAATCGTTTAGTCCTTATCCATACCGAAAAGTCTGGTCACTTCAACCGTAACAATGGAAAAGACAAACACGCTCCCTAAAGTGTAATGGAACCTCGCTAGACCTCAATACACTTGCAAAGATAGACATTTCCATTGATATGACAGCATGGATTTGAATCAAATTTATGCACAGATTACCAAGAATGTGCAAAATGGAAGAAATGAACAGCAGAAAAATCGCATTTAACAAGGTGGTGTTGGAAGATTTTTGTATCTTTGCAGTCAGTTATTAACTCAAAACAGATTAGCGTATGGCATAGAACCAAAGGATTAAGGACATATAGATAAGAAGCGTTAGCTTTCTATTCTTGCTTTTCGGATAATTGGGGAATTAGAGGAAAGTCACAAGGGTAAAAGTTGATGCTCACGTTTAGGCGTGGGCTTTTACTCATTGAAGTGACTATGGTTATCCCCAATACCTCCGAAAGCGTAGATGAAGATATTAGTCCACGTTTTTATATTCTATCAAACTATAGAGCAATCGGTAAAACAAACAGTAAACAATTAATATTAAAACAAGTTAATTATGAAGAAATTAGCGTTTTTATTAGCAATGGTGTTGGGAGTAACCAACATGAATGCGCAAGATTATGACCTTCAAGGTTTGGCAAAAGCATGTGAAGAGTATTCAACCAACGATTCTTTTTATCCAACAATGTCAAGTTTCCATGATGGACTTGCCGCAGTCTCAAAGGATGGCAAGTGGGGTTACATAGACAAAAACGGTAATCTCGCAATTCCCTTACAATATGATAGGGCAGAGGATTTCAGAGAGGGCAAGGCTGCTGTTGTAAAAGATGGTAAATGGGGGTATATAGAAAAGGATGGTAGCTTCTTGATACAACCTAGATTTACAGATGCAGATGCTTTTGGCTTTAAGGGTGGTCTGGCGTGTGTTGGTAATACATTTATAGACGTTTCTGGTATTCCAATTCCGATTGAAATAGATAGGCTAGGTGGGGTTGCTGTTTTTGATGCTGAAGACGAAGATGAAGACTATGACCCGTATTTTTGTGAAGGATTAGCATGTGTTGTACCTAGTACTAATAATCCTAATGGCAAGTTTTGTTATATTGATGAAAGAGGCCAAATCAAAATACCATGCAAATATGACATTGCTTTTAATTTCAAAAATGGAGTTGCATGTGTTAGCAATGATAACAAATATGGTTATATAGATATGAATGGAAGAACGGTAATTCCCATGATATATGATGATTACTACCTCAGTCATTTTTGCAATGATGGCCTTATTCGTGTCGCTAAAAAAGGAAAATTGGGTGATGCTGAATGGGGCTATCTCGACAAAACAGGTAGGACAGTTATTCCTTGTAAATACAGCGAAGCAAGCAATTTCTCTGAGGGGGTAGCTTTCGTAGAAGAATTTTCGAGTGATTTTTCTAGCAAATGGACTGGTTTTATTGACACTAAAGGCAACAAACTAATAGAATGCAATTATCATTTTGAAAAAGGTTTTAAAAACGGTATGTGTGTATTGTCTAAAGAAGGGAAATATAGCTATGCAAACAAATCGTTCAAGCTAATTGCACCATTTGAATATGATAAAGCAGAAAGTTTTTCAGAGGGGTTGGGATTAGTGAAGATTGGAGATAAGTGGGGATATATTGACAAACAAGGAAACAGCACTTTCAATCCACCAACAACCCAAAACACAAAACAAGAGGCCGTTGATGTGATAGAGCAACAACCTTCTTTCAAGGGTGGTATGAACGCATTTTCTAATTGGATAGGTGAAAACATGCAATATCCCGAAGAAGCTATGAGAAACAATATTAAAGGTAGGGTTGTTGCCACATTCTATGTGGAAAAAGATGGTTCAATTACTAATGTGGTAATTGTGAAATCTGTTCATCCATTATTGGATAACGAGACAATAAGACTTCTTAGTTCCATGCCCAAATGGATTCCTGGTATTCAAAATGGAGAGCCTGTACGTGTAAAATACACCGTTCCTTTGACGTTTAATTTCACAGAAGAATAAAATTATTTGAGATATGAAACAATGTCCTAATGGTCACAATGTTGGTGATAATGTGAAATTCTGTCCTACTTGTGGAGCAGAAATAGTAGATAGTGGCGCAAAGTTCTGTGCCAAGTGTGGAAATGAGCGCAAGGGAACGGAGAAGTTTTGCCCCAAATGCGGCACTCCTTATGGTCAATCTTCAACAAGTAACGTCTCAGACACAAATATTGGTCAAGACAAATCTTCAAAGAAGGGTATCTTAATTGCTTCTGTTGTTGCTGTGATTGCTCTGATAGGTGGTGCAGTATGGTATTTCTTGGGGAATCAGCAAGACAAGTATTCGTTGGAAGGATTGGCAAAAGCGGCTGTCAACTATGATATTGTATCTGACTTCCATGAAGGATTAGCTTTGGTTAGCAAGGATGGCAAATATGGTTTTATTGATAAGATGGGAAATGAAGTTATCCCATGTATCTATGACTTTTCGGAAGAGGTAGATTTAAACTTCCATGACGGCTTGGCGCTAGTTTATCAAGGAGGAAAGTGCTTCTTCATAAACAAGGAGGGGAAAGAGGCTTTTCCATTTAACTATAATTATGCAAAGCCCTTTTCTGATGGGCTTGCAGCAGTAGGCAAAGGCGATAAATTTGGCTATATAGACACTAAAGGAAACGAAGTCATACCATTAAGCGACAAATATTGTAGTGAAAGTTTCCATGACGGACTGGCGGCAGTCTTTAAGGATGAAAAATATGGTTTTATAAATAAAAAAGGAGAATTGGTGATACCATATACCTTTGAAGACACTAGTGAAATGGGTGATGCATCTGAGTTCTATGAAGGTTTCACCATTGTATGCAAGAATGGTAAATCAAGCTACGTTGACAAGAGCGGAAAAGAACTGAATATAGGTGATTACTCATACATTTTGAACTTCAGTGATGGGATGGCGGTTGTAAATAAGGATGGCAAGTACGGATTCATAGATACAAGTGGAAAAGAAGTAATCCCTTGTGCTTATGAAGAAGCTACTTCATTTTCCGAGGGATATGCTTTTGTCAAAAAGGATGGAAAATATATGCAGATTGACAAGAGCGGAAAAATACTTAATACATTCAATTATGAAAGGATAAGTGTTTTCCACGATGGATTTGCTGGAGTTTCAAAACGAAATGGTGACGAAACTTTAGGTGGTTACATTGACAAAGATGGAAAAGAGGTAATTCCTTGCATATACAATATCTTTTCTGATTTTTCAGAAGGACTTGCAGTAGTAGAGAAAGATGGTGTCTTTGGCTTTGTTGACAAAAAGGGCAATAGCACCTTTGATTTACAAGACGAAGAGGTGAATAGGGCAGTTCAAGCCAAAATCCAAGAGAAAGAAGAAGCCCGCAAAGAAGCGGAAAGACGAGCAGAGGAAGAGAGAAAGAGAATAGAGGAAGAAAACAAGCCTCAGAACAAGTTTTATGAATTGGCCAAAAGCGGTAATTTTGTGTGGGTGTGTAATAACGCATTAATTGATGATTTATGGGGATGGTCTAGGGTAAGAATTACAATGTATTTTTATCCTTCGGACAAAAAATCGGGAAGGGTTAGCACAATAGTTCACGGTGACAAACCTAATTCATGGTCTGGCGTGTTATCAAGTACAACGGTTTATTCTATTTCTGATAATCACATTAGTTTCAGCTATTCAAATCAGTATGTTGGTTCAAATAACACTTTTGTTTTCAATTTCAATGGTATTATCCAAAAATCTGGAGGTGCAATAATCCTTGTTGGAAAAACAAGCTATCGTCAATCTAAAGATGAAAATACTGTATTTGAAATTGCAAATAAGACAGAATCAGACCCTCTTAATTAAGCAATAATAATCGCAAAGTCCATAAAATGTATCTATTATGAAATGTCCTTATTGTGGTGCACAGATAGCGGACGATAGCCGTTTCTGTAGCGAGTGTGGAAAAGAGATAACACAAGCCAATGTTTGCCC
>OCTW011498880.1_pt1 | contig 17063 bp, 14 predicted proteins | sample 1539671 | NCBI WGS metagenome assembly OCTW01 (sample SAMN02144230, study PRJEB22623) | gut metagenome | biome: sheep rumen | host: Ovis aries | place: New Zealand
AAAGTTGACGATCTGCAAGTCTCTTATTTATATCCTTGATCATAAGATCTGTTATATGTCCGATATCATTCTTGCTGAGTGGCTTAAACATTATCGTCTCATCGAGTCTGTTCAGGAACTCAGGACGGAAGGATCTGCGGAGTTCCGCTTCAACTCTCTCCTTTGCTTCGGCAGTTATATTGCCGTTACCGTCGATTCCATCAAGAAGATACTGTGCTCCCAGATTACTTGTAAGGATAATGATAGTGTTCTTGAAATCCACCGTCTTACCCTGACTATCTGTTATACGTCCATCATCCAGTACCTGAAGGAGGATATTGAATACATCAGGATGTGCCTTCTCTACCTCATCAAAAAGGACTACTGAATATGGCTTTCTGCGAACTGCCTCTGTGAGCTGGCCGCCCTCCTCATAGCCTACATAACCAGGAGCTGCACCTATGAGACGGGATACTGAATATTTCTCCATGTACTCTGACATATCGATACGCACCATGGCGTTTTCATCATCAAAAAGATTCTGTGCAAGTGCCTTGGCAAGCTCTGTCTTTCCCACACCTGTAGGTCCCATAAAGAGGAAAGAGCCTATAGGTCTGCCAGGATCTTTGATTCCAGCCTTTGAACGCTGTATAGCTTCAACCACTTTTTCAACAGCCTCATCCTGTCCGATTAGACGCTTATGTATCTCATCGCCAAGATGGAGAACTTTGCTTCTCTCTGATTCATTTAACTTTGAAACTGGTATTCCTGTCCAACGACTGACAATCTTTCCGATTTCCTCTTCTGTAACAGTTTCCTGAAGAAGTGCCTTATCCTCACTATGAACGTTGCTTTCGGCATCATTTAACTGTTTCTCAATCTCGCGAAGATCCTGATACTGCAGCTTTGCAGCTTTATCATAATCAAATGTCTGCTTCGCCTTCTCTATATCCTTACGTATCTGATCTCTCTTCTCACGAAGCTTTTGGAGATTTCCCGCCGAATTTTTTTCATTGTCCCATTGAGCTTTCTTGGCATCAAACTGACCTTGGATTTCTGCTAGTTCCTTTTCTATATCCTGAAGCCGCTCCTGTGACAGCCTATCATCTTCTTTCTTAAGGGATATCTGTTCCATCTTAAGCTGTGTGATTTTACTAAGCATTTCCGCCATTTCTTCAGGCATAGATTCCATTTGGGTTTTTACCATGGAACAAGCCTCATCCACAAGGTCTATTGCCTTATCCGGAAGGAATCTGTCGGAGATATATCTGTCCGAGAGAGTTGCTGCAGCAACCAAAGCATTATCCGTTATAGTAACACCATGATACTGCTCATAGCTTTCCTTGATACCACGAAGTATATATATGGTGTCTTCAACATTCGGCTCGTCTATCTGTACAGGCTGGAAACGTCTCTCAAGCGCCGCATCCTTCTCTATATACTTATGGTACTCATCAAGGGTTGTGGCACCGATACAATGAAGCTCTCCTCTTGCAAGCATAGGCTTCAGGAGATTTCCGGCATCCATAGCACCATCGGTTTTTCCGGCGCCGACAATAGTGTGGAGCTCATCAATAAACATAAGTATCTGTCCATCTGACTTTTTAACTTCATCAAGGACAGCCTTAAGTCTCTCCTCAAACTCTCCACGATACTTGGCACCTGCTATAAGAGAACCCATATTAAGTGCAAAAATCTTTTTGTCTTTAAGACTCTCAGGAACATCTCCTTTGGCGATTCTTTGTGCAAGTCCCTCAACTACTGCTGTTTTACCTACACCCGGTTCACCTATAAGAACAGGATTGTTCTTTGTCTTACGACTAAGTATTCGAATGATATTTCTGATTTCATCATCACGTCCGATGATAGGATCCATCTCCTGATCCTTTGCTCTCTGGACCATCTCATAACCATACTTGTTGAGCGTATCATAAGTTCCTTCAGGATTATCAGATACCACCCTTTGATTGCCTCTCACTTCAGAAAGAGCCTTAAGGAACTTATCCTTTGTTATATCATATTCTTTAAGAAGTCTTTTTACCGTCGGATCAGCCTCTTTCATTATTGATAGGAAAATGTGCTCAACAGATACATATTCATCTCCCATGGATTTTGCATGATCCTCTGCCCTTGTAAGAGCTGCATTTGCAGCCTGTGACATATACATCTGTCCACTACCTGATACCTTTGGAAGCTTAGATATCTCAGCTTCAAGAGATGCCTTGAAACCATCTATGGAAACTCCCATCCTTTTAAGAAGCTGTGCGATGAGACTCTCATCTATGGTTATGAGACTATACAGAAGATGTACCTGCTCAACATACTGATTACCATATTCTGTTATAATCTCCTGACACTTGTTTATCGCTTCGACCGATTTTTGAGTGAATTTATTGATATTCATATGACCATACCTCCCGTGTGATCTAAGATTTTTCTTTTTACAATTATGATTATAGTCTGATTGTTAGCACTTGCAAGCGTTGAGTGCTAATTTTACTCTTTTTTTATACTTTTCCCGGCTGTCTCGCTACGTAATCTCTACAAAAAAACGACCTCCCTAATAGGAAGTCGCTTTATATAATCTTTATTCAGAACTTTGACACTCACACCACATTATGAAAATTCCAGTTAATAAATCTTTTTACTTCATTCTCTCATCAATACATCCTGCAACCTTTTCTTCTATGGTCTCAGCCTCCTTCAGGCTAGCTGCGCTTATTGAGATATAAGCCTTAAGCTTAGGCTCTGTTCCTGATGGTCGTATAACAAGAGAGCAGTGATCTGAAAGAATGTACTTAAGTACATCTGATTTCGGAAGACCATCCAGACCATCTTTATAATCATATAGTTCTGTCACAACCTTGCCGCCAAACTCACGGAGTTCAACAGCTTCGTGCTGTGCAGGAGCAGCAGTAGGAACATTAGCTCCCTTTAGTCCAGCCTCATAGGAATCTATTCTGAACTGCTGCATGATCTTCTGCATCTTATCAAAGCCTGCAGATCCCTCAAACTGATAACTATGGAGGGTATTCAAACAGTATCCATACTCTCTGTAAAGTTCATCAAGTTTGTCCAAAAGACTTATTCCTTTTGTTTTGTAAAAAGAAAACATCTCGCATATCAGAAATGCACCGTCTACTGCATCTTTATCTCTTACATAGCTTCCACTTAAGTAGCCATAGCTCTCTTCAAATCCAAAAACATAGCTCTCAGCATGACCCTCAGACTCCAGTCTTCCAATCTGCTCACCGATAAATTTAAATCCTGTAAGAACATTTACCGTTTTGATGCCATAGTGTTCTGCAATACGCTCTGCCATATCTATAGTAACGATTGTCTTAACCATAACCGGATTTTTCGGCATAGTTCCATTTTTCTGCCGCTGAGAAGCTACATAATCGAGCAGCAGCATTCCTGTCTCATTTCCGCTCAGTAATTTATAATCCCCATTACTATCCTTAACAGCTATACCTACTCTGTCGCAATCAGGATCTGTTGCAAGCAGAAGATCAGCATTCTCTTTCCTTGCATACTCCATCCCGAGAGCCATCGCTTCCTTGATCTCGGGATTAGGGTATGGACAAGTCGGAAAATTACCATCCGGCGCTTCCTGTTCCTTAACAACTGTTATATTTGTATAGCCGCTCTCACTAAGCGCTCTTGTAACCGGCTTAAGTCCGGTTCCGTTAAGCGGTGTATATACTATAGCTACATCTCTGTCAACCTTGTCCTGCGCTGAGAGTACTGACTGAGCTTTAACATTAGCAATAAAATCTGTATACACTTTAGGTCCTATCAGGTAAATATCTCCATCTCTGCCCTCTGCTGCAGGAATCTCCACTGCCTGATCTTTTGTTCCTGATGTCTCAAACACTACAGTTTTAACATCACTGAAGATATCCAGACTCTCGATTTCCGCCAATATCTCTGCCGCAGCTTCAGTGGTAATCTGACATCCGTCAGCTCCATAGACCTTATAACCATTGTACTTGGACGGATTATGGCTAGCTGTTATCATAACACCTGCTGCACACTTGAGTTCCCTTGTTGCGAAGCTGAGACATGGTGTAGGCATAATATCTTCATATATGTAGACATCAATTCCATTAGCAGCAAAAACAGATGCTGCCACCTTGGCAAATACATCAGACTTTATACGGCTGTCTCGTGAAATGGCAATACGACGTTCAGTAGCTGCATACTTCTTAACCACATAGTTTGCAAGCCCTTGTGAGGCTTTGGCTACAGTATAAACATTCATACGATTGGTACCTGCACCTATGACACCTCTAAGTCCTCCTGTTCCAAAAGCAAGGTCTCTGTAAAAAGCATCCTCTATTTTTGCATCATCACCTGAAATAGCCCTAAGATCTTCTTCTATATCTTTGTCCTCGCCCTTACAGAGTTCAACCCAACGCTGATATTCTTTCATATAATCCATGATAAAACCTCTTTATACTGATTTATAAGACATATTCTCAAATGGAAATGCCTGTTAATATGATTTTAATCTCTAAAGTTTGCCTAGATATTTTAACATATATCCTTACTTTATCAATTAAAGCCAGTATAAACCTCCCATAATTAAGGCTTTTGTAATCATATTTCCCAGTCTCATATGTTTTGTGCACACTGCACAACAGTTTTGCAATTATGTCCTATATCTGTTTTGTCACTAACATAAATAACATATTGATTCCTATGTAATCTCACAGTTTTTCTGCATATTTCTGCGTTTTGGGGACCGATATCAATTATTTCTACAATATTTCACTTTTCTGCGTACGGTTTTCAGAACATATAGTCTATTTTTGAACCTTGTCACAAAGACGACTATAGGCAAGTTGTAAACTTTGCCATATACTGTGCTCACAAATTCATACGGAGGCAACATGACAGCATCACATCTGATTCTTCTGCAGTGCCTTTCTGGCGCTGCGCTAACAGATCTTTTGGATCGTCGCATACCAAATCTTATGATTGGTACCTATCTTTTAATCGGAATGTTCCTGAACTTTCGATGTATCTCTTATCTTGAGGAAAAAAATTACATCCCCCTTTTTCTTCCTCTATGTTTCCTGATTTATTATCTTATATCAGTATTGATGCTTTCTGTTCTTACCGCATTGACACATGCAGGAGCCGGTGATGCCAAACTTTTGGCACTCATCCTATCATGGACCGGTTTTTACAATGGCCTTAGTCTTTTGCTTCCCGGACTGATTCTGGCTCTTGCTTTTTTTCTGATCAGTGAAGTCTGGACAGAAACAGCCAACATCAAACATAAAATCATCATTAACACCCCAAAATGTAATTTTATCCCCCAAAGAACTACTCTTCCTTTGGCTGTACCTGTCTTTCTCGGTGCAATTCCGGGACTGATCTTTAATCTTCCATAATTTTATAATGTGGTTCATTACATATGAAATCATGGAAGAAATCACATAAGGAGACTAGCAATGAATCATATACTGGCTTTTTTTGATGAGGATCAAACCTATAGTGATCGTTTTAAAAAATTCGCTTCAAACCATTCAAACTGCCCTTTTACAGTTTATTCCTTTCACGATTACAAGGATCTGAAAAACTTTTCTCAGGATCATCCTATAGAGCTGTTGGTAGGAAGTGAACGAAATAAAGCATCCGTTTCCGGCAATTATGAATCTTTATATTCCGGAACTTCCGACAAAACCATTGCAGAGGCCGATTCTCTCTACACAATTCCCGCAAAATCAATCATCCGACTTTCTGATTCACCTGTTTGTCAAGATAAAGGATTCCGCGGAAACATATCCGGAAACGAAAAACATGAAATCTATAAATACCAGTCCGGAGAAAATATTCTGAAAGAAATTATGTCTGTTTATGGCAGACATGAAGCCGAGAATCTCCAAAATGAGGGATTGTCCGAGCTTTTTCTTGTCTACAGTCCTATAGGACGTTCCGGAAAGACAACATTCGCAAAAAGTTTAACAAGATCACTTCAGAAAGACATGAAACCTCTATACATTACTCTTGAGGAAGTCTCTGATTTTGATGAAAACTCCGGTGGAACCTCATGCCCTGGCACTTTATCCGAAGCTCTTTATTTTTATAATGAAGGTAATCTGACAAAAGAGCGACTCGATGATCTGATTCGACATACTGATGGCATAGACCATATCCTTCCCGTAAGAACACCGGAAGACCTCACTACTCTAAGTCCAAAGGAACTCAGGGATTTTATAGAGCACATACGAACTATATCCGGCAGGAATGCCTTAATCCTTGATACTGACAGCATACTGAGTCGTATAGAAATCCTGTTTCCTTACGCAACAAAAATCTTTATGCCGGTTACAGACGATTCCCTTTCAGGCAGAAAACTCACACTGCTGGAATCCTATCTGAATAAAACCCAGAATCCGGAAACAATTGATAATATCATTAAGCTCATAGTTCCGGACCCGCATCATTTTAACTTTTCCCCAAAGGAACTCTCTAACAACTATGACCCGATCAGCGGTTATGTACGAGCTGTAATTGAGAACTATATCTATCAATAATTATGAAAACACTAAATGAAATCAAAAAAGAACTGAAGCTGCAGATTATTTCAACACTAAGTGAACAGTCCGATCTCAATGATGAAGAGCTGTTCTCAAAAATCGATGAACTGTTGTATCAGCGCAATGACCTCAGTTTGAAAAACAAGTTATATCTCAGAACCGCAATTTTCAACAGTTTCAGACGCCTTGACGTTTTATCGGAGCTTCTGGATGATCCCGGTATCACTGAAATCATGATCAACTCTGACAGGGATATCTTTATTGAGCGAAACGGCCGTCAGGAAAAGTGGAACCGTTGCTTCGAATCTCCTGATCAGCTCGAGGAAGTCATTCAATCTATAGTAAGTAAAGTAAACCGTACCGTTAACACGAGTAATCCTATAGTTGATGCCAGACTATCTGACGGCTCCAGAGTCCACGTTGTACTGCCGCCAATCGCTCTCAAAGGTCCGACTCTCACTATCCGAAAATTTCCGGAGCCTATAACCATGGATAAACTTATCAGCTACCATTCTCTCACATCTGAAGCAGCTGATTTTCTGAAATCTCTTACAAAAGCGGGATATAACATCTTTATCTCTGGCGGTACCAACAGCGGTAAAACAACATTTCTGAATGCCCTGAGTCAATACATACCCTCTGATGAAAGAGTCATAACCATCGAGGATTCGGCGGAACTTCAGATACGTAATGTTTCTAATCTTGTATCTTTAGAAACAAGAAATGAAAATTCCGAAGGAGAAGGCCGTGTAAGTATGGCAGATCTTATAAAGGCTTCTCTCAGAATGTCCCCAAACAGGATCATAGTCGGAGAGGTTAGAGGCGGAGAAGCTCTTGATATGTTAAACGCCATGAATACCGGACATGATGGTTCCATCAGTACAGGTCATGCAAATTCTGCTGAGGACATGCTGAAACGAATGGAAGTCATGATCCTTCAGGCAGCAGATCTTCCGCTTCCTGCTATAAGAAGCATGATTGCATCAGCAATCGATATAGTCATTCATCTAGGCAAAACTAAGGATCACAAACGTAGGGTCCTGGAAATATCGGAGGTAACAGGTATAGAAAATGGTGAAATCACCCTCAATCAAATTTATAAATATGACGGTGAAAAGCTTCAGAAGCTTTCAGCCCTTACATCCACCCAAAAATTACAAAGCAGACTATAACAACTATCTTTTCACTCTGTCTGAGTTTCTGAAGCATGTTCTAAAGGCAGTATGTGCAAACGCACTTGTAAGTTATACCTTTTATCAGAGTATGTTTGTCTTTTTTTCAGCACTTCCTCTTTGTTTTATATATCCATTCATCATAAGAAAAAAGCTGATATCAAAGAGACGACAGGAACTTCTGAATCAATTCAAGGAAGCTTTGTCTATACTATCTTCCTTCCTAAGTGCAGGCTACTCAACAGAAAATGCATTCAGAGCTTCCATACATGAACTGAAAAATATGTTCAATGAAAATGCAATGATTGTTACGGAATTCGAGGGTATTGTACAAGGACTTTCCTTGAACAAACCTATTGAGGAAATGTTGTCAGACTTTGCATACCGCTCCGGACTAGATGACATTTCCAATTTCGCCGAGATATTTAATGTTGCCAAACGTAATGGCGGTAATCTTGTAAATATAATCACTCACACTTCAGACATCATACGAGATAAAGTTCAGTTATCTGAAGATATAAAAACATTAAATGCCTCAAAACAGTACGAGCAGCGGATTATGAATCTGATTCCGTTCATTATAATAATCTATATGAATCTTTCATCACCGGATTTCTTTGTATCCCTCTACACTTCAACCATTGGCAGGATAACCATGACAGTCTGCCTTGCTATTTACTGCCTGTCAGTGTATCTGGCAGATTACATTATGGATATAGAAGTATGAAAATCACTAAAACAATAAAGTCAACTATTCGTAAGTGGCAGTCTGCATGTGTACTCAAATTCAGAAACATTCCCAAAAAAGTCCTCAAGGAACAGATTCTCTGCATAGCGATTTCTCTGTTTCTGAGTGTGTTGGTTTTTTTCACATCGCAGTATGACAATATACTAATAGATGGAAACCACATAAAACGTTCAAATTACGGAACAGGCGACAGAAACATTTCACTGGAGGTCTCCGGACTTACTCAAGGGAAAGACGTGCCTCTTGATATAACAATAAGTCCCAAACGATATACAAAAGAAGCTGCAGACAGCCTGTTTAATGATATAGTCGAAAACATTGAAGGCATCATCATACAGGATGATGATCAGAGTCTGGCTTCTGTTTCACATGACCTGAATCTTATACAAAAGCTCAAGGATAAAGGCATAGATATGTCATGGCATTTCTATCCTGAAACAGACAATCAGACTGATTACAAAAAGTACAGGCATCTTATAGAAGATGACGGAACAGTAAACAATGACGTGATACCGGAAGGTGAAGTAGTAACCGGATATCTGTCACTCATCATGAGTACTTACATAGTTCCAGATTCTGCAGCAGATAATGATGCCAACAGAAAGGATTACAGCAAAGTAAAGTATCATTCAGAACCATATAAAATCTATGTTAATGTAATCCCTCATGAAATAAGTGACTATGATCTTCTTCTGAAATCACTGAAAGAAAAAATAAGTGATTCCAATATTTCAGGTCTCGGCGAGGATGATCTTGTGCTTCCGACCAAACATAACGGACTGACTCTCAGTTATCATGAAACCGCCGACAGAACCTATCTCATTTTCCCTTTCCTTGGAATTTTTGCCGCCATTGCATTATATATGAGGCAGGGTTCATTAAAAAAAGAAGAACAGAAAAAACGTGAAACCATGCTAATGCTCGATTACTCAGACCTTGTATCCAAACTCATGGTCTACATTGGAGCAGGTCTCACAATAAAGAATTCCTTTATCATCATATCCAGGAATTACGATAAGCTTGTAGACAGAAAGATCAAAGCGGATCGTCCTCTATATCAGGAATTAAGGACACTATGTTATCAATTCAATAGAAATATGCCTGAGTCGGATGTCTATCTCGACTTAGGCAGGCGTATAAATCTGAAGCCTTACACTAAACTTGTAAGCCTTATCGAACAAAATCGCCGTACCGGTACAAAAAATCTACGAACCATGTTGGAGCTTGAAATGAACGATGCTTTCGAGCAGCGCAAGACCAATGCCAAACGTCTCGGTGAAGAAGCAGGAACCAAGCTGCTGCTCCCTCTTTTTCTCATGTTGAGTATCGTCATGGTTATAGTGATAGTGCCGGCACTCTCTGCGATAAGATAATCCCCCTCATCTCAATCGGCACATACTTAACCGCCGGTTTTGACATATAACAAATCGGGAGTTTTGAAAGCTTCCACCATATTTTAGCGAGGTAGCCCCTCAAAAGGAGAATAATTATGAATTATACTAACAACACTTTGAATGATGCAATTTCAGAAGCATTTGCAAATCCATTTCACAGCCCAATGATGCCGGAAGATGAACTCATGAAGATGCTGGTACGAATCTATGAGAGATTTCAGTTAATGCTTTTCTGTTTCGGCTTAAAAGCAAAACGTTCCATGAGATCTCATGCCAACTATATTTTACATGGTGAGTCCGGCATCGGCACTATCGAAATGGTTCTTATCCTGGTAGTACTCATCGCTCTTGTTCTTGTATTTAAGGGCAGAATCAATGATCTCCTTACTAATATTTTCGATCAGATCGACAGCTCGGCTCAGAGTGTATATTAATGTTCTGTAAAAGCTCCAAAAGCTCAGTAACTATTTTCATGGCTCTGAGCTTTACTATGATTGCTGCTCTTCTCATCACAATAGTTGAGTCCTGCCGCACAGTCGGAGAACGATACTATTGGCAGGTCGCATCTGATGCTTCTATGGAGTCCCTTTTCTCACAGTACCACCGTGTGCTGTGGGAAAACTACAGAGTTTTGGGACTTCAGTACCGCACCGATGAGGATCTCATAGAAGAGTTCTATGATTTTACCGAGCCCTACAGAACTGCCCATAATCTATTTCCGGGAAGCGTAAAAGAGGATAATATTTCTCTTTCCGAACATAAACTTATAACAGAGGACACTAACTTCGAAGAAGAGATTCTTGAATACATGCAATATGGTCTCATTGATTCCCTTATCAGCTTTGCCGGTTCTAAACATAACGAAGTTGATATATCCGAAGAAATGCAAAATATCTTCAAACGAACTTCCGAATCTACTGAAATTCGGGAGCTTCAAAAAAAATATGCTCTTGATTCACATGATCTGAAAGCCGTTGAAGATGCAATTTTTAACGTAGATGCCGCAGCCAAAAACTCTCATGCCTGTCACCACGATGCCTGGGAAGCTCTAAACAGGGAGAGTCCCGATAGCTTCTATGATTCTGCAGATAACTTTCAGGAATCTCTTGATGCTATCGATTCTGCAGTTTCTGATTACAGTACAGCCGCAGACAAGCTGCAGGTCAAAGTTCAAGAACTTCGTGAAGACTTTGAATCCCGTAAGGAATCCTTATCTCAAGAAGGTATATCAGCCATTGAAGCTGAAATATCCGAGTATGAAAACTATGTTTCCGGCAGTGGTACAGTCAGATCTGAGATTGAAGCCATGCCGGAAAAAAACGCAGGTTTAAGATCTCAGGCCGACAGAGTAAAAGGTGATGTCGAAGATTTCGAAGCATGGCTCGCCGAAGCAATGGCAAACTATGAAGAGGACGAAGATGATGAGGAAGACTATGATTTTAGTTCAGAGATTACAGCATTCTACAACGGTGCCGCAAGTGACTGGGGAAGTTTTCCACTTGTAAGCTACAACGGTGAAGTTTCCAAAATCAATAATCAAAACAAGCAGACACTTGATAAAATCAGTACTTTCATTGATGGCAATCTTTTGTCTATGGTCTTACCTTCAGGTCAGCCAATGCCATCTGATTCCAAAATCTATGAGAGTAATCCACATTTTTCTGCTGATTCCACAGCCAGTCCTGTGGATATCGCCATCCTCGGTGAGTATGCTCTAAAGTATTTTAACTACTATCATCCCGGAACTCCCGGAAAAGACGAGCTTCCTCCAAGTGGAAATACTTCTCTCGAACTTGAATATATCTTAAACGGAGAAGATAGCGACAGAGAGAACCTTTCAGAATTTGTCACAAAGCTTGTGACACTGAGAGAAGGTTTAAACCTTATTTATCTGTATACAGATACCGCCAAAAGAAACGAAGCACGAGCTTTCGTCACATCATTTCTATGTGTCACGGCCAATCCCGCTCTTATATCCGTATTTACCTTTTTTGTTCTCGGTGTATGGGCCCTCGCCCAATCTATAAAGGACGTGAAAACTTTACTGTCTAAAGGCCGGGTTCCTGTTTTTCACACAAGTGAAACCTGGTCTATGGATATAGGCGGTCTACTGGATTTTGGAAACAGTAAATCAATTGAAGCAGACAGCAATGCCAAAAAGGGATTGTCTTACAGAGACTACCTAAGGACTTTTCTTCTAGGTGAAGGAGTTATAGATCAGTCAAAACTTAACAGCCGGATGCTCCACACTATAGAGGTAAGCATTCGCAAAGCAGGAAAGGATCCTGAAACGTCTTTCTCCATCAATGATTGTCTGTATGCTCTGCAAGTAGATCTTCGGCCCGACACAAAACATGTTATGTATGGTACCGGTATCCTCAATCTTGTGACCGGATCTGTTCCCGAAAAGAATTATTCTTTTCAGGTGAGTACTTACTACAAATATAAAAATGATACACACTAGGTGAAAATGACATGAAGATAAGTTTTTCAAATTTATACATGCGTAAATCAATACAATCCGAGTATGAAAAAACGCAATCAGACAATAAAAAATCAAAAGTCACACAACAACTAACAAAAAAATTGAATAAACTTTTTCTTTCCTCATGTCAATCTTCATATACGATTGAGGCGTCACTTGCACTTACACTCGTTATATTTGCATGTATCATCCTCATCACACCCATGTTGATCCTGAACCACCAGCGCAATGCAAGCGTAATCATGGAGGACAACGCCCGCATGGTGGCTCAGGAAAAATATGCGGAATACTATAAATCCAAAGATGGAACCATTAAGCTCGATCAGGATGTTCTGAATTCTGTAGAAACCACTTTATCTGCCCTCAGTCTGGCCTCTCAGATAGAAGAGCCCGGAATGAAGCATATTGATCTTCTCAGTGATTCGGAGATAACCGACAAAACTGTAAAATATGTTGCAAACTATGAGGCAGTACTTCCATTTTCTGTCTTTAACATTAACAGCATACCTCAACAGGTCGTGGCCAGCAGACGCGCCTGGATAGGCGCCCGCGGCAACAGATGGATGGAGGATAATGGTAATGACAAAACAAAAGACGATATTACAGTTTATGTCAGCATTAAAGATAGTGATGTTTATCACACTACCCTAAGCTGTACATATATAACTCACGATATACATACCACATCCGGTTCACAAATCAGCTCAATGCGAACAAAATTCGGAGGACGATTTGCACCTTGTGCGTCCTGTAAACCCAACACCCGGTTGACGACCGTTTATTACACAAGCGGTGCAAGAAGTTATCACAGCACCCCAACCTGTAAAACCATGTCCAGTTTCATCCAGCCCATGAAAAAATCAGAGGCGGTATCTGCCGGAAAACACGCATGTGTACGCTGCGGTTAAATTAACTTAATCTACTATTATGTCTATAAATATCAACAATCTATATCTTTTGCTTTATATTTTCTATTTTTTCTTATCAGTAGCTTTTGATCTCAAAAACAAAGCAGTTCCAAACATTATCCACCTGATCTTTATTGTTTTGGGTATACCGCTGTTTTTTCATATAAATATTTCCGGTGATCCCAACATCACTACACAAACTATATCAGATTTATTTTTTAGATTTTTACCGGGACTGTTCCTCTTATATTTAAGCATCCTCTCAAACGGAGCCTTAGGAATTGGAGATGGAATTTTTATTATAATTTCAGCATTATTTATCCCTTTGAACTGTATACTGCTGATTCTAATAAGCGGATTTTTATCTACATTTCTGATAAGTGCAGTCATACTCATATATGGAAAGCTATGTAATAAGGATTTCCACAGGATGTCACTTCCATTTATTCCTTTTATGTTACCCGGTCTCTATTACATCTTGATGAATCAACCCGTTGCAGGAGGCATATTATGAACACACTTGAAGCAACTTATATATTCAGTATTTCTCTTATGGTCATTGCCACCTTGATTACCGGAGCTATAAAGCTTCAGTCCAAGATTAATACTTATACGAGAACAGCTCTGGAAACAGAGATAAACAGTCACTCACCGGATGGAGAAAAAATATTCAAACCGGAAAATTTTATGAGAGCAGTCAGTATATTTGAACAGGACATAGATCCTGCAGGTGAAGGAGTCGAACAAAAATGAATTACAATATTAATTATGAACACGGATTAAGACACAGCTACATGTACATCAAAAATGAAGTTATTTCGGACAATTCTTATGAATCCAGACTTATGAGAGAAGCTGCTATTCCGGGCACGTTGAAAATGAATATTGATATGTCCGACACCGAAGCAGTTATACAATATGATATCTCCGGTCTCGAACCTATGGACAAGTATCTTGAGTCTCATCCTATGTCACATCTTTCCATCTCTAAATTTGTGGAGGATTTAAATAAGCTTCTCCTCACTCTAGAAGAGTACATGATTTCCGAAAACTCTGTTGTCCTTGATCCATCAACTGTTTTCTATAAAGAAGAAACGAATTCATGGATTTTCTCTTTAATTCCGGACAGTAATATCAGCTTTAATACCACACTCTCTGAATTTCTTGCTTTTGTTTTGAAGCACATAGACTATAAGGATGATCGTGCTGTTATCATAGGTTATTCTATTTTTCAAGAAACAACTAAAGATTTCTATCAGATTACCGATCTTTTACGCATTGTAAGATCCAATCTGGAAAAGGAAATGAACATCAGGACTCAACTTATATCCTCACAGAATGCTGCGTCCCCAAATTCTTCTTGCGACTTTTCATCCAACGGACAAAAGCATCCGTATGGAATTGAAGCTTCCACAGGCAATAGCGATATTACTCAAAAGAAAAAAATGATTTCAGAAGATGGTATATTCCGGCCCATAGATGCCGGGATTATTCCGGAAGAAGCTATAAACGCATCTATTCCTAAGGATACTTTGCCAAATGATACTTCAGAACAAAATGTTTCTGCATGTATAAAACCGGAAAAACGTGAAACTTTTAAGGAAAGCTGTGGGGCCGGAAACGATATTCCGTTTTCATCAGACTACGGTGTGGATGATTACCCTGAAAATGATATCCTACCAGGCGTTGAGATGCATAACCTGGCAGAATCATCCGAACCAAGGCTTTTCGGTATCTTCTCATATCCCAAAAAAGGAACCGGTCATCAAAAGACATTACAAGATAAACTTGATAAACAAGCTTCAGATTTCTCTTTCAAAGGAAAAATCTTTATATCCGTATTGCTTATGATACTGATTCCTTCTCTTGTATGGATACTTAAGGGCCGCCTTATCTTTCATAAAACTCTTCCGCTTATCATAGCTCTTGAAATCGGATTGTCCCTGATGATAGCTCTTGATGTCATAATGAATAAGTTACCTGAAGATACGGTTTGATATTTAAACTATGAAATCAATCCAAATCTTTTCAGGTTATTTATTACTGACTCTTTCTGATAAGATCCTTTACGACTTCACCACCTATGATTATACCTGCTACTGAAGGTACAAATGCTACAGACCCCGGTGTGTCTTTACGTCTCTTTTCAGCATTGTTATCTGAACCTACTGTTTCATTTATAGCTTTATCATCTGTATTGAGATTCCCCTTTGGTCTCATTGAAATCTCTGTTGAATACACTACCTTAAGATGTTTTACATTCCTCTTTTTCAGCTCACGGCGCATAACTCTGGCAAGTGGGTCAACAGAAGTTTTGTATATGTCAGCAACCTGAAATTTGGTCGGATCCAGTTTATTCCCTGCCCCCATACTACTTATGATCGGTATTCCGGCCTTTGTACAACATGTTATAAGTTCAATTTTTGCTGTTACTGTATCTATTGCATCCACAACATAATCATAATTTGTGAAGTCAAACTCGTGGCTATTTTCAGGGAGAAAGAAGGTTTTATATGTCGTAACTCTACATTCAGGATTGATGTCTTTGATTCTCTCAGCCATGATATCCACCTTACTTCTGCCTACAGTTTTTAATGTTGCTATTATCTGACGATTGATATTGGTTATATCCACATCATCCTTATCTACTATGTCTATAGCACCAACTCCGGATCTGGCAAGAACTTCTGTGACATAACCACCGACACCGCCTACCCCAAAAACTATAACTCTTGATCTTTTGAGTATGTCCATAGATTCACTACCGAACAGAAGCTCGGTTCTTGCAAACTGATCCTGCATTCCAGTATCCTCCTTCAGCAAAACATCATACAAAGCTACATCAAATCCGTCTCAATATTCTCTTCCTGCAGCCTGTTTAACAACTTGTATTCTATACAAAAAACTCGCTGTCATAAAGACAGCGAGTTTTATAATATCTTTTTTACATCAAATCTGCAACGTTCAACCACTGCTCAAGAATATCTTTTTCTTCAGGTCTCTTCTTTGTAAGGTTTGCTGCCGCAACGATAGGAAGCCACTTGTGAACATAGCTCTTATCTGTGTTTGTCTTTGCACAGAAATCATTGTAGTACTTCTCTGCAGCGTTCTTATCAGTGAGGTAAAGTGTTGTGTATGTTCTTGCAACATCTGCACTTGCATTACCCTGTGCCGCATGTACCCAGTCAATAAGATACATGGTTCCGTCATCCTTAACGATGATATTAGAAGGACAGAAATCGCCATGAAGAAGCTTAAAATGCTTAGGCATTGACTCAAGTCTTGTAAGAAGCTCATATCTTGTACTTGAATCAATGGTGTTTAAACCATTGATCTGGTATGTGATCTTATCCTTTAGCTTCTGAAGTAATGGTGCCTTCTTGGTGAAAACTGTCATCTGAAGATCAACCATCTTGCCGATATACTCATCAAGATTGGCAGGATTCTCATCCATAAGCTGCTGCAGTGTCTTACCCGGGATATACTCCTTTTCGATGATCCACTGTCCATCTTCAACAAAGACACCCAAAATTTTTGGCACATTGATTCCGTCGATGTTCTCTACTCGAGTATTGATAAAAGCTTCATGGAATACTTCAGACTTATCAAAATCCTTAGCAAAAACCTTTAAGATCTTATCACCATCACGGTATACACTTTTCGATGCGTTCTGTGATAATAACTCTCTAGCCATATTTAGTCTCCTTTACTGAGATTACATGAATGTTTTTGAGAAAATTTGTTAAACATCCATATGTTTTTTGATACTTTTTATTGTACTACAGTGAATCTCAAAAGAAAATACAAATTTGTTAAAAAAATAACA
>OCTW011596256.1_pt1 | contig 17053 bp, 8 predicted proteins | sample 1539671 | NCBI WGS metagenome assembly OCTW01 (sample SAMN02144230, study PRJEB22623) | gut metagenome | biome: sheep rumen | host: Ovis aries | place: New Zealand
AGGCTGACGGTGCTACCGGAAAAGTGCAAGTATCGCTCTGCAACAACGGTTGGAATGCTGCACGTGTCGCTTGGGAAATAGAGAATGCCAATATATCAGATGAAAATGCTTCCAATGTAGCACTCAATTATAGCGCCCGCAATACAGGTAACTGGAACAGTTTCGGTGAGCCGAATATCGTTGGCGATAAGACGTTCACCAATGAGATCATGCGTATCAGCGCAGCCAGCGGCGAGCAGTTCGAGATAACTCAAATCTACATCGATGCCGATGCAACAGCCGCAGATCCTGTTGCTCCCGTTGCAGGTGACGAGGATGCCCCGACCTCTTTGACATTGGCTGCATCCAATATCCGAGATAACAATGTCACCCTTACTGCATCAGCAACAGACGCTAATTCTCCTATTACATACACCTTCTATTACAAAGCAGAAGGCGATGCCGACTTTACCGCTGTTGCTGGTTCTGTAGCAGCCGCCTCCGGTGCTGATGCCGTAAAAGTTGTAACCGGTCTTGCTCCTGAAACGACCTATTCGTTCAAAGTTGTCGCCACCGACCCGAGTACTAACTCTGCCGATTATTCTATTAGCGGTATTACAACGTTGGTTGCCTTCAAGCACAGGTTCTATTTCTTCCGTGCCGGTGACATACCCGAGATTGATGGTGTCGTTTCTGTAGATTTGCGCGAAGGAACTGGAACATCCTTCCAACTTAACAATATGACTAAAACGGGGGCAACAGAATATATAGGTTATACGCTGAACGGAAGTTGGTTCTCGTTCAATCAGAATCTGTCTGCTACAACGGATATGTCAATTGTTTCGCAAAGTACTTGGTACCTTTGCATCAAAATGCGTACTACAATTAATCAGAACTCCTTCAACCTCCGCCTTAATAATGCAGACGAGTGCTGGATGATTTCATCAGGAAACCTTCCTCTTGAGCACGACGGTACGTGGGAAACACTTGCTTTGCCGTTGTCCACATCGTCTAAGACACTTTCGTTCACAGCTTCAATGACCGGAACGATTTTCCAGATGCATGCCAATGGTTCTGCCGCTTCCGATTACATTGATATTGAATATGCGTACCTTACGGATGATCCTGTCGCACCCGAGAAACCGGCTATCGTTGATGAAGAAGCACCGGCTAACTTCAGTGTGACGGAGAAACCGGCGGCAACTACATTTAGTTCTACTACGCTGCAACTATACGCCGAGGACGAAGATACGCCAATCACGTACACAATCAGTTATGACGTCAAGAACTCCGGTGATACGCCTACGGAAACATCCGTTAACGGTGCACAAGGCTCAACGGTAGAGAAAACCATCTCCGGTCTGGCTCCCGAAACAACGTACACATTCTCCGTTGTAGCAAGCGATCCGAACGGCAATGAGACCTCGCCTGTCGTGCTGGATATCACTACAGCCGCATTTGCCGCACAACGCTACTATCTCTGGCGTGGTGATAACTCCGATATTCCCTCCTCGGCTTCTGTTACAAGTACATACGTCGACTGCAATGTGGAGTTTGGCAACAGCTCCAGAAACGCTCAAGCAACAGACTACATTTCCGCCACTACGCGCAACTTATGGATTGCAATTACACTCAAACCCAAGGCAACAGTCGCCAATGAAATTGATGACAACTGGTATATCGTTGTTCGCTTCCGTGCCAATTTGTCGAATAATGTCTTTGGCTTCAACAATTTCCGTCTCAATCTATCCAACAATGCTCAAAACTGGTATATCAATAATGATGATGCGGACAAGCCCTTCGGCCGTGATTATTACGATGGTCAATGGATTGTACTTAAGAAGCGTATCGGTGACCGCCGTGGCGGCTCTGCTGTACCTGCATCGTTCTTGGTGAAGGATCAGGTAGCTGTTCAGATGCATGTCAATGCCAACCTCATTGCTGGCGAGTTCCTTGACCTCGATTACGCCTATTTCACCAACGACATTTCCGACATTGACGAAGGAACGCAATCGCGTCGCAGAATTGTGCTGAAAGACAGTCAGGATAACTCCTCTGTTCTTGCGGCACGCAACGGCGAGACGATTGATGTGGATCTCGTTCGCTCATTGTCTTCGGCAAGTTACAACTCGTTCTGCGTACCGTTCAACATGAACGCCGAGCAAGTAGAAAAAGCCTTTGGCGCAGATGCCAAATTAGGCAAACTCGATAACGCCCGCATCAAGGAGAATGATGAACTTTATCTCGGTTTTGCTTTCGTGGATGCTATTGAAGCCGGTGTGCCGTATATCATCCAACCGGGCAGCAATGTCACAAGTTCGCTCATTCATGATGTAACTATTAGCAACGCGCTCGTTCCCACCGTTATTGATGGCGTAATCACTTTCCACGGTGTTGTCAATCCTACTGAGATATCTGCCCAATCAGCTGAGGATCATACAATCCTGCTGTTGGGTGCCGAGAACACCCTGTCATGGCCGAACACGACTGCTAATATCAAAGGTATGCGTGCTTACTTCCAAACCACCTCGGCTATTGCTCCTGTTGTTCGCAGAGCGCGTCTGGGCTTTGAGCAAACCGAAGTAGCCACCGATATCCATGATCTCCCAACCGCCGACAATATAGCAAAAGTGGTTCGCGACGGACAACTTTACATCCTTCGTGACGGCGAGGAGTACACCGTATTAGGTCAACACATTCACCATATCAACCAATAAATTCTGACGATCATGAAAAAGTATATCAGTCCGCAAACAGATATTGTTTCCTCCGCTATCGTTGGAGTGGTACTTATGGTAAGCAATAATGCGGGATTAAACTATTCTGAGGACGGAATAGATCCCAACAATGCATGGTAATATGAAGAATATTATTCGTTATCTGACGTGTATGCTGCTGCTCTTGTGCGCTCTTGGCGCACAGGCGCAGCGCGGTACCGAGTTTTGGTTCGCACCGCCGTGGATGAACTCACACCATACGGGTGAGGCAGATTTTCATGTTGTCCTCTCGGCGTATGATCGAGATGCACATGTTGTCATCTCTCAACCGGCGGACGGCAACCGTGTGTTGTGTGATACTGTTGTACTCGCGCACAGTTACTGCGACGTTATCGTTGCCCCGAAGTCCGATCACAAGTCGTACGCTGAAGCGCAGATAGAGGTGCCGTACAACTCTATATCCAAACGCGGCATGTACATCACTGCCGACCATGATATAGGTGCGTACTACCAGATAACGATGCACAATGGCGAGGCATACACGCTCAAAGGACAGAACGCTCTGGGAACGGAGTTCGTTGTCATGTCGCAGAACAAGTATCCCAACCATGCCGACTATAACGGCTACAAGAGCCACAACAACAGCATTCAGATCGTTGCTACCGAGGATGGAACCACGGTCACCATCACACCCTCGCAACCCATTATACATGACGATAATACGTCTTCTACTGCGCCTGTCACCCTCACGCTCAATCGCGGCCAGACCTATGCCGTCAAGGCTTCCGGCACTGCTGCGGCTGCACATCTGATAGGCACGCGCGTGGATGCCGACAAACCTATAGCCGTCACTACCTCCGACGACTCGGTAGAGGGCGGAGGTGGTGAGGATGCCGTGGGCGAGCAACTGGTGCCGACGGACATGGCTGGAACAGATTATACCGTTATTCCTCTGTCCGGCTCAACCAAGGAGAGCATCTTTATCCTCGCCTTGCATCCGTCCACTACTGTCGAACTGCATGCCGAAGACAACGACGAAACGATTGTGCTCGATTCGTTGCAAAGCGTGTCACGCACACTGTCCAAAGTCACATATATCCACGCCGACGCGGATATCCAAATCTTCCAACTCACGCATCGTGAGGGCGAGTTGGGCGGTACGGTGCTCCCGCAGATGCTATGTACAGGCTCTAATCATGTGACATACAAGCGTATCCCCAATAGTACATACACTGTCCTCAATATCCTGACTCAGACCGACAACGCCGCTTACCTGTATATGAACGGCAACGAGGTGCCACAAGCCGACTTTAAGCCTATTCCTGGCACAGACGGCAAGTGGTCGTATGTCTCGCTGAACGTAACCGCCAAGCCTGCTGCTATGCCGCTGGAGATAGAGTCCAAACGCGGTGTGTTCCAAATCGGTGTGGTCGATTTTGCTTCCGACCCGACAAAAACGCTCACTTACGGATTCTTCTCTGATTATGCCAACGGAGCAGCTATCGATGTGGTGGTTGACGAGGAATTGCTCGACACTGCATACGTGCTCTGCGAAGGTGAATCGGTCACAATGGTTGCCGCCGCTTCTGATGGGGTAAGCAACTTCAAGTGGTACAGGGGCAATACGCTGGTGCATACCGGTGATACACTGACCATTGAGGCTGCCGATGTAGCCAAGTCCGGTACCTATCGCGTGGAAGGCGACAGCCACGATTGTACGGTTGAGTACAAGGAGTTCACATTCTTTATTCAACCTCGCCAGACGGTTATTCCGCTCACCGAGGTTATTATCGCTGAGGGCGAGAACTATACTTGGCCCGTTAACGGACAAACCTATTCCACTTCAACATACGACACCGTTTGGACTGCTGTTCAGTATGGCGATCTGCCAATCTTTGGCTGCGATACGGCTGAGGCATTGCATGTCATTGTTCGTGCGTGCATCGAAGCCACACTGACTTGCCCTGACGAGATTTGCGGTGATGAAGCAACTATCCTTCTACCCTTCACCATCACAGGTAGTGGCGAATATACCGTAGCCGCTGCTTTTGACGCCAAGGCGAAGGCCGCAGGATTCACTGATGGTGAACTGACTGCCTCCGGCTCTGACCTTGTGCTGCCTGTACCCGAAGCAGTCTATGCCGATACCTATACGGCTGTCGTCACATTCACCCCAACTGAGGCCGGTTGCGAGATTCAGCAGTTCCCGATCTCTTTCCTTGTGCGCTATCCGAATACGGTATTTACGCAGCGTTGGAACGATGTGCTTGCTGTCTATAACGAGCGTTACAACCGTGGTGAGGGTCGTGTGGGCTACAAGTTCACATCCTACCAGTGGTACAAGAACGGCCAACCTATCACCGGAGCAACAGGATCGTATTACTACGTTGGCCCTGTCGAGCAACTGGACTTCAATGCCGACTATTCGGTTGAACTCAAGCGTGAAGACGGTGTGGTTATGCGCTCGTGCGAGTATCGTCCCGTGCAGACCGATGCACCGGATATGGTTACTACCACCAAATCGCTCATACGCGGACAGATCATCATCCGCCGTGGCGATAAGGAATATACCCCGTTAGGACTGCCGCTCAGATGAGAAACGTGCTTCGTATCATATTGTCGGTCATGATGGCTGCTTGCGTGGCATCTGCATCAGCTCAGATGCGCGACTCGTTGCTCACCCACTATGTGGGGCTGGAGGCGCATGTCGGTTACAGCAATATGTTCACGCGTCAGAACGGCTTGCATGACTTAGGCGGAGTAGGTGGCGGACTCGGGTTTGCTTACAAGTTCCAGTACCGCCCGTGGCGCTTCCAGACAGGTCTGGCTGTCACTTCGCTCAACTCGCTCTCCCGCGGTGATTGGTATAGTTCTACGCCGGTCACCTCGCCGTATCCGTCCATGACGCTCAACGAGCGCTACGAGGATGTGCGGTTTGGTCGTCACGCCGTGTCAATCTCCCTGCCGGTCAAAGCAGGCTATCGCATAGGTGACTGGACACTCATGGCAGGTGTACGTGCCTCATATCCCGTATGGCAGACCGCCAACTATAGCGGCAAGCGGGCTTCAACCATCACCGACGAACAACTCATCGACGAACTGCGCGATATGCCTAACCATGGATTGGTCACAACACCGTTTGAGGATGTTCTGCCGCGTACCATGGGACCGGATCTGACGGTAGAAGCAGAGGTTATTTGGGATCTCGACAAGTATCTGGCTTACCACCCGAAAAAGAAATCAAGAAAAAGCCGCAGAAAGACTTTCAAGGAACTGCTTCATTACGAAGTATCCGTTTTTGCATCGGCCGGAGTGCTCAATTCAGGCACGGCTGCCGATCCGCTGAACAGTCTGTTTGTTGGTGGAAGGTTTGCTGTGTTCTATGAGTTCGAACACCCGAAGCCCAAGAAGAAGCCCGGCCAGAGCAAACCTCGCCCGAAACCCAAACCTACACCTGCGCCCGAACCTGTTCTTCCTCCGGTTGAGCAACCTGTTCAGCAGGATACGATCTACTATGGCGAGCAGGTGATTCAAAAGGGAGATACCGTCGTGTTGCAGAACCTGTATTTTGCCACCAACAAAGTACACGTGCTGCCCTCCTCCGCTGAGGCGTTGGACGAACTATATACCTTCCTGGACGAAAATCCCGACATGCGCATCCGTATAACCGGTCACACCGATAACACGGCTTCCCGTGAGTACAACCTCCGCCTGTCGAAGGGACGCGCCGAAGCAGCCAAACAGGAGATGGTTAAGCGCGGCATTGATCCCGAACGTATTGAAACGGATGGCAAGGGCATGGACGAACCTGTAGCGGATAACTCTACTGAAGAAGGTCGTCAGCAGAACAGACGTGTGGAGTTTGTAGTATTGTAAAATCATCGAAAAGTGCAAGATATGAAACGAATAGTATGCATACTGGCAGCCCTGACTTTGGTGCTGGCTATATATGCGGAGAAGCGCATCTACTTATTCCGCGCTAAAGACCTGCCGACTGATGTTGAGACCATCGATCTGCGTCCCGACATGGGTTTGACGCAACTGACACTCAACAATATCTACGCCGATCCCGAGGCGCGCTACGCTTTGTTCAACAAGAATTCGGACAGTTGGTGGCAAGTGATGGTGGAGACAGCCAAAGGCAAGACGGTTGACCTCAGTGAGGTGGATAACACTTGGTATCTGAAACTCAAGATCCGCCGCACGGTTGATTATACCCTCACGCTTGTTCTTGCCGGTGCAGGCACAGCCAACGGCTATCCCTTACCTGTCTCCCAACTGCCGGCTAACGGCGAGTGGACCGAATTCACCATACCGATGAAGGATCTTCCCGTACTGCCCGAACTGACTGAGAAGTATTCCGGTCGCCTGTTGCAGATTCATTCCGACGCAGGTTATACGGGTGACATAGTAGGTATCGACTATTGCTACCTTACCAATGACCCGACGGGCGTGGATGAAGGTACTGTGCAACGCCCCAAGCGGTACTATTTTATCACCAACAGCAAGACGCCCCTCAGCGGCATGCCATACGCTATAGTGGATTATTCGGCTCAGATGACCGCGCGTGCTCAGGGATGGATGCAGTGGTCATATATCCCATTCCCTTATTACTCAATGGACGCCGACATGCCCGTAGTACAACAATTGCAATACGCTGCGCCATGTTCCATGTCTGACGTGAATGACGACTGGTATGTGATAGCGCAGATCCGTACAAACGTAGAGGGAACATTTGCCGTTCGCCTGTACTTGCTCGATGGTAAGGCTTATGCCGATACCATTGCAGCCGACCAACTTGTTCGCGACGGCAGTACATGGAACACGCTCACTCTGCCGTTTGACAGAATGTATCCTTACACCTATTCGGAAACAACCGATGTGTTGCTTTCTCTTGCATCCGTCGGCAACGCCTCTGCTGGCGAATGGACTATGGCTTCGCTTATGCTTACCAACGATCCCTCGATTGCTGACCCGCAACCCGCCGTACCTGCTGACCCATCACAAGAGTCGCGTATCTATCTGCTCAACGATGGTTCACCGCTTCCCGCTGCTATGACGTGCACGGATTATCGGCTCGATCAGACAGACTACTTATCCATCGGTTATGGCAACAATACCAAACGCAAGTCCGCCGATGCGTTTCTTACCTTGCTGCCTACCAACGGATGGTGGTCGGCTGACATTGCTGCCAAATCAACTGTCGATCTGACAGCCGTGGATGATACATGGACCATGCATACGCGTATCCGCACTACCTCTACCTATCGGCCAATCAACCTCATCCTGTACAAGGAGGGAAATGCCCAACTTGCCCGCTACCAACTCACCGATGCCCTCTTGCCCGTAGCACAGAACGGCAATTGGTACGACTTCGATATACCTATGACTGCTTTCCTGGCAACAGGAAGCACACTGATCAGTTATACCTCGCGTATCTTCTCTTTCCACTCTGATGGAGGAGGTACAAGCGGTGTAGAGGTTAGTATGGAGTACCTGTATTTCTCCAAGGAAGGCGAATCGCGACCTGATCCGCAACCGACACTGCCGCCTGTGGCAGAACCGGAACTCGAACCTGTGCAGACTCCTGACGGATTATTCTATCCGGCTATCACGTCTGCACAGAAATACATCCGAAACGGATTGCTGGTTATTCAGCACCAAGACAAATACTTTGACGTATTAGGCAGACCGCTAACCAGATGAATCGACTGAAGCTGATACTTGTTTCGGGCTGTACAGCGCTACTGATGTCTGCTGCGTTGCAGGCGCAAACCGTTACCCATTATCTGACGGCAGAGGCAGGTATCGGCTATTCGGCAGGATTCTTGGGCGAAGTGGGTGTCGGCTATGCGTTTTCCTACAGGTTGTTTCTGATGCGCACAGGTCTTGAGATGGCATATACTTTCCGTCGAATGCGTGTGCCTGATCATACGGAGCAACAGGGTGAAGTAGATAGCGAAAATGTTCCTTATACTGCCGTATATGATTATACACACCAGACCGACCGTTTGCACCTCACCGAGCTGCGTGTGCCCTTGTTGGCAGGTGTGCAGTGGCAGAACTGGTATCTGCTTGCCGGAGTAAAAGCGGGCGTACTGCTTGCTGGTAAGCGGAAATCGGAGATGGATATTACCAAGTCAGGCGATTATGCTATGTTCAACGATATATTTGAGGAAATGCCCAACCACGGCTTAACTACCGATCATCAGTTCAGTTCAGCCTCTTTGCCTGCTCAGGCAACAGCCTATGCCACGCTTGAAACAGGTATGCACTGGCAGTACTTGGGTTGGGCAGTGTTTGCCGATTACCGGATACCCGGTTATAGCATTGATACGCGCACGATTGACCACCTTACCATAGGTGCCAAACTAACCTTCTGGCTCGGTTGGCAGAAACGTCGCACAATGCCCTGCATGTGCACACCCCAAGCAGCCTATATGAGAAGATAACTGACGATAAGAAATAACAATCAAAATATGAAACGAATATCATTTATATTACTACTGACACTCCTTGTGAGTGTTTCTAAAGCGGATATTCCCGCAGGTTACGCTATTTACGGTATAGTGCCTTCCGGTTATGCGGATTTGACGGGTAGTATAAGTATCGGAGACTGGGGAGGTGGCTATAATGGTTTCCAAACGTCCTATATTGAATATACCGGCAAAGGATTGGGCGGTAATGTAGGAGATGGGTACTACTTATGCTTGTCTTTTACAACTGAGCAACAACTTCAACTCACTTCAACTTTCCGTGTGCATATAGTAATGTGCAAAACAGCTGATTCGGAAAATAGCGTGCAGTTCTCGTTGTGTCGCGATGGTTGGGGGTCCAATCGTGCCGGCAAAACAATTGCCGCAGCCAACCTGTCAACCGATTATCAAGACATCGTGCTTGCAAATACCGAATTAACTGAATCTGTTTTTGGAACCATCCTTACGGGCGCTGAAACCACGTTTGGGGCGGAACACGTGATGCGATTTTGTGCAGTTAATGCTGAGGTTATCAATATCCGGCAGATTTACATTGAGAACGTGTTCTCGCCGTTTGTGCAATCATCCGGATTGGGTATCCTTCGTGCCAAAGCTCTTCCAATTTATGCAGAAACAAGCGCATTTGTGCCGACAGGTGCAAGTGTGGATAACATAAACTTGTATGTAGTTAGTGTAAATCAAGATGTTTACGCTCGGATGACATCCACCGGGCATAGTTTTGATGCCGGTTTTGCTGATAACTACCAGTTACGCACATGGAGAAGCAACGGTGATGCCAATGCAACAGGCAATACGGTTAGTCCTTATCCGTATCCCGATGGTGCGATGTTTACAATGGTAAATGGTTTGTTTGGCATTGGACCTAATGCAGATTGTTATGTGAGTGCGCGTGCCAAACTATGGGGACAAGGAAGTATAAGATGTTCTGCGCAACTTTATTTCCGTGGCACTTATGTATGTACTCCTACGGGTGATAAAACAGCTCCGACTGCTACAGCTTCACCGTATTACGACGGTGAGCATTTTACCGTTACAATATCTGCTACCGATAATAGCGGCGAAGTGTTCTATTATACAGAAAACACGACTCGAGGTACAAAGCAAATATCGTTTGTCCCTACATTTGTGCTGAACGGTGCGGTTGAGGGAGATATTATCACGTGCTATGCCGTAGATTTTGACGGCAACATGTCTTCTCCTATGCGTGTCGGTGCTATGACCTGCAATAATTGTTTTATCGTAAATTGAATCAGTAGTAATATATGAAGCGAATTATTCTTTTCTTTCTTGTTTTGTTCCCGTTGCTTGCGGAAGCGCAGACGCAGAGTTACAAGCGTGGTTACGGTGTTGATCAGTCGAAGTTCACCAATCAGGCTATTGCCAACCTCGCACTGGGTGCAGGCTGGTACTACGACTGGAGTCACTCCACCTATCTGGATTTCGAAGGTGCTAATGTCGATTTCGTACCCATGACCTGGAATGGTGGCTACAACGCCTCGCAGTTAAGGCAGTTCCTTACTGCACACCCTAATGTCAAGTACCTGTTGGCGTTCAACGAACCGAACTTCCGCAACCAGGCAAACATGACACCATCGCAGGCTGCTGCCGCGTGGCCGGCTTTGCAGGCTATTGCCGATGAGTATAATCTCAAGATCGTCTCTCCTGCGCCGAACTGGTGCGGCTGGTGCGTTGAAGAGGGTGGCACGACCTACAACTCGCCCTATGATTGGTTGCGCGATTTCTTTGCAGCCTGTCCCGACTGCCGCGTCGATTATATAGGTATTCACTTCTATATGGGTGCAATGGAGTCGGTCAAAGGTAGTATTGATCTGCTATGGGAGCAGTTCCACAAACCCGTTTGGCTCACCGAGTTCAATATGGATAAAAACGGCATGGGCGACAACGGAACGGCTGACGAGCAGCGCGCGTTCATGGTCAAGATGATCGACTGGATGGAGCGCGATGAGCATGTGTACCGCTATGCCTGGTTCCTTGGTCGCGGTGGAATAATCACTGACCTTATCGGCTCTGACAAGCAGTCGTTGACTCTGCTCGGCAAGGTATATGCCAATATGTCGTCGTATGACGCCAATTTCTATCACTCTACCGGCAAACGTATTGAGGCTGAGCATTATATATCGATGGATAATATCTCGCTTGTCGAGAGCGCGGACGTCGATGGTGCTCTGTCGGTCGGCTACACAGCTGCAGGTAGCAAGGTGGCATATCAGGTGGATGTGCCGAATGCGGGGCAGTGGGATTTGACCCTGCGCTCAGCAGGCGAACAGGCGACAGGTGTGGAGATTTACAGCAATAACACGTTCCTTGCCTTCGTTACTATCCCGTCCTCCGGCTCATGGACGAAATGGCAGGATTACAAGACTGCCCTCAACCTCCCTGCCGGCAAACAGACTTTGGAACTCAAGATCACTTCCGGTTCATGCGACTTCAACTGGTTGCAACTGGGCAACACTGCTTCTGCGCTGCCCGCCACAGCCGATGAGCAAAGCACTGTTGCACGTAAGCATATCTTGCGCGACGGCTCGCTCATTATCACCACACCGTTCGGCGAGTACGATGTTTGGGGACGAAAAATTCAATAATCACGCATCACTGCTATGAGAAATAATCTGTTCATTCTGTTGGTTGCCTTCTGCTTGAGCGCCTGCCATCATGCGTCTGTCCAACCCGACGTAACGGTTGGTCATCGTGCTATAGCCTTACCAAACGAGACTTGGAACACCGCCGAGTGGATATCTGTGGCTGATGCACCGGTCAGCACAGAGATTGTTCAGGACAGTTGCCGTGCCGCTGACGGTGCCAACTGGTTTGTGTGCTCGTTGCCTGCCGATAAGCAGATAACCTCTGCCACGTGGATGACCGCAGGATTGGGCGTCTATCAGTTGTACGTCAATGCACAACCTGTAGGCAATGAATTCCTCAAGCCCGGCTTCACCCATTATGCCAAAACCAAACGCTCGTTTACGTACGACATAACCGATGCTATGCATCTTACAGCCGGCAGCACGAATATCCTGGCCGCGCAAGTTACACCGGGTTGGTGGGCTGACAAGATCATCACTCCGGCAGGTACACAGGGTATGTATGGCCGCAAATGTGCGTTCCGTGCTGTGCTGCGGCTGCAGTTCGCAGATGGCACGGAGCAACTTGTCGGAACAGATACTATCCGTTGGCGTGCAGGCATAGCCGGGCCGGTGACACACGCTGCTATCTTTGATGGTGAGGAGTACGACGCCCGTATTCCTATGGGCTATGATACTCCGGCTAAACTTGGCGTACCTGAACTCAATCACGAGTTTGCCGGCGATATACTTCCTTCTGACGGCGCAGAGGTCTATCTGCGCTACGACTTGGCTCTATCGCCACAATCGGCATACGTCTGGAGCGGAGTAGAGCAGGCTGACGAAATGCATTACGGTCGCGTGAACATTCTCCGCCGTTATTCCGCCGGGCAGACGATGACTATCCGTTCCGGCGAGACACTGGTGCTTGACTTCGGGCAGAACAGTGCTGCCGTTCCGGCCTTTGTATTTGAGGCAAGAGAGGGTACGGTTCTTACTTTTGCACCGGGCGAACTGCTTAACGACAGCCTGGGCGCCCACAGCCGTGGCATGGACGGACCGGAAGGCAGCGTACATCGCCGCAACCTGCGTATTCCGCACACCGGCGTGACATTGTTCTATACGTTCGGTCAATCTGACGCGCCGGTGACGTATCACCCGCAATGTACCTATTTCGGCTATCGCTATGCAGGTATAACGGCTACCGATGAGGTGAAGATTTATGCTATACGTTCCATACCCGTCTCGTCCATTACGAGCGAGTTGGAGACAGGATCTATCACCACAGGTGATCCTTCCGTCAACAGGCTTATTCAGAATACGCTATGGGGCCAACGGAGCAATTATTTGTCTGTGCCTACCGATTGTCCGCAACGCAACGAGCGTCTTGGTTGGACGGCTGACACGCAGGTGTTCTGCGAGACAGGCACGTACTTTGCCAATACCGACAGGTTCTTCCACAAGTGGCTGCGTGACTTGCGAGATACGCAAAAGGAAAACGGTGGCTACCCGGGTGTTGCGCCCTTCGGACAGTATGGCTCCAGCCATGTGGATATGGCGCGTGTGGGTTGGTCGGATGCCGGGGTAATAGTGCCTTGGACGATCTGGAAGCAGTTTGCTGATACCCAGATTGTGAACGACCATTGGCAGTCGATGGCAAAGTTTGTAGATCATATAGCCGAATACAAGTACGACCATACAGCCATGTTCCCCGACAATGGCGGTTACCAGTGGGCAGACTGGCTCAGTTATGAGGCTCTGGAGTCGTTCACCGGCCAACCTTGGGATGCACGCGGCCTGCGACCCGAAGCGGCGGAATACTGGTCGTTCTTGTGCGGGTCATACTGGATGATTGATGCCGGTATGATGCTTGATATGGCGCGCGCCACAGGACGGGATACTGCCAAATATGCCCGAATGGTAGCTGAGGCAAAGGCATATCTGTGCGAACGCTTCCTGAACAGCGATGGCTCGTTCAAGTTGGATATACTCAATACGATGCAAACGCCGGCATTGTTCGCGCTTAGAAACAATCTGCTTGACGGTGAAGCCCGTGAAAACATGAAACAACGCCTGCGGGTCAATTTCCGTGAGCATAACCAATGCCTGCAGACGGGTTTCCTGGGCACATCTATCCTCATGCAGACACTTACCGACAACGGCATGACGGATATAGCCTACGACCTCTTGTTCCAGCGCCGTAACCCCAGTTGGCTATATTCGGTGGATAATGGGGCAACTACTATCTGGGAGCGGTGGAACAGTTACACCATCGAACATGGTATGGCTCCCAACGGCATGAACAGTTTTAACCATTATGCGTACGGCTGCGTATGCCAGTGGCTGTGGCAAACGGTGGCGGGTATCCGCACGGATATAGCGCAGCCCGGGTTCCGACATATCCTGTTTGCTCCTGTGCCTGACAAACGTCTTGGCTCGGTCAATGCCAGCTATAAATCCGCTGCAGGACTCATTAAGTCCGAGTGGCATTATGACGGAGATGTTTGCATGTGGACGTTCAGTATCCCCGAGGGCACAACGGCTACTGTTCGTCTGCCGAACAGCGAACAAAGGGAATATGCTGCCGGCACATATACATTGCGCATTGATTGATTCGGATGACCAACGATTACAAATATTATATTGCCATCGACTGGGGAGCGACTTCCGGTCGCGTGATGGTTGCCCGTGTGCTTGACGGTGATATCCGTCTGCGCGAGGTGCATCGTTTCACGCATAGTGTCGTGCAGGGCGCTGACGGACATTGGTACTGGGATTTCAATTCCCTGCTCAGCGAGACGCTCACCGGCTTGCGCGAAGCAGCTGGGTTGGGACATAAATACGAGTCTGTCGGAGTGGATACATGGGGTGTGGATGTGGCGTTTTACAGTGGGCAAGGACAACTGCTGTTCGCTCCTCTGGCATATCGTGATCCGTTCACTACAGATGCGCAGAAGCAGTTTTACGAGCAGATGTCTGCCGGTGAATTGTATGGCAAGACAGGTATTCAGCAGATGCACTTCAATACGGTATTCAAGTTGTACGCCTGCCACAGAGAGCACTATCGTCCGCTATTGGATGCCGAGCATATCCTTTTCCTGTCCGATGCAGTCAGTTATTATTTGACTGGGAAGATGGTTTGCGAGTATTCCATTCTATCCACCTCCGCCATGCTCAATCCCGTAACCAAAGATTTCGACGAGGAAATTCTCTCTCTCTCTGGCTTACGGCGGGAGCAGTTCCCTGATATCGTTTATCCCGGGCAGGTCATCGGCAGCTTCAAACCCGAAATCATTGCCCAAACAGGTCTGAACGCTGACTGCAAGGTTGTGGCTGTAGCCGGTCATGACACCGCCAGTGCAGTCGCGGCTGTGCCTCGTCTGTACAATGGCAAGCGCGTAGCCTATCTCAGTAGCGGTACGTGGAGTCTGATGGGCACTGTGGTCGATTCACCGGTTATCACTGAGCGAAGTATGCAACTCAATTTCACCAATGAGGGTGGCGTGAACGGCACGACGCGACTGCTGAAGAACATCACAGGTATGTGGATCCTTGAGCAGTGTCGCAAGCAGTGGAGTTTGCAAGGCAAGCGGTACAGCTATCAGCAACTTATCCTCATGGCGGAAAGTGTGTGCCGGGTGCCCGCACTGTTCAATCCTGACGAACCGCGGTTTGCTAATCCTGAAGATATGCTGTCGGAGGTGGCAGCCGGACGTTCGCTCACTGATGCTGAGATAGTCAGTTGTATTTTCCACTCGCTGGCGCAACGCTACGGAGAGGTGTTTGACATGCTCTGTGCACTCGTCGGCGAAGCGTTTGGAGCATTGTATATCATCGGTGGCGGATCGCAGAACAGTTACCTTAACAGCCTGACTGAGCAAGCGGTAGGAGTGCCGGTGCTCATCGGCTCAACCGAGGCAACCGCTATCGGAAACATAATGGTGCAACATCAGAATAACCCGTCTCTTTTCTAACATATAAAATAACAATCTCTATGAATACTCCCCTTGTTCCCACCCAAGCGCGTGTTGGCGTTTTCTCGATCGCCTTAGGTGCGTATTTGCCCCAATTCCCGTCACTGGTACCGGAGTTTGAGGCGCAGTATCAATCGTTCAAGGCAACCTTGCCGGATAGTGTAACAATCATCGATGGCGGCATAGTTACTACCAAGGAGTTGGCTCAGGCTGCAGGCGATAAGTTCCGCGCTGCGGATGTTGACCTGGTTATCCTGCAGTTGCTCACCTACGCCACGTCGTATAACATGCTACCCGCCGTGCGTGATCTGGACGTGCCGGTTGTGTTGGTTAATGTCCAGAAATTGCCCGCGCCTGACTACAAGCACACCGATACGCCTACTTGGCTTGGGCAACTGTATGCCTGCGGTGCCGTAGGCGAGATGGTTGCAGACCTTGAGCGTGCCGGCAAACGGCATGCCGTGATCACCGGTATCCAAGGCGATGATCCCGAAGTGCAGCGCGAGATTGAGCAGTGGTGTCGCGCAGCACAGGTGCGTCGCCGGTTCCGCGACACGAACATCGCACAGATCGGACGACCTTACCCGGGTATGATGGATCTATATATCGACGAAACGAACCTCTACCACCGCATGTGGCTTTACACCAAGCAGTTTGATTGGGAGAAGATGTGGGCTATTGCCGACCATGTCACCGACGAGGCGGCTATTCGCGCCAAGGCAGAGGATATATTGGCAACCTTCGACATCGAAGGTGGAGCCACGGTCGATACAGTGTGGGATATGGCGCGATATGTCGTGGCTTTCGAGCTGTGGGTTAAGGACGAACGCCTCGGACTCATCGCCTCGCATTACGATGGTTTTGCCCAAGGCGTAGCCGGCAAACTCGATTCTATGCTCATTCCCGCTTTCTCCATGCTGATCAAGCAGCATACGGCTTGCGCTGTCGAGGGAGATATCAAGGTGGCTATGGCTATGTCTATCCTCAAGACTATTGCCGGCACAGGACAACTCAGCGAGATGTATTCTATCGATTTCCCCGCCGACATCTGTATCATCGGTCACTCGGGCAGCGGTGATGCCGATATATCGCAGGCGCATAAGCCTACTATGAAGATTGTGCCCGTCTTCCACGGCAAGACCGGTGGTGGCTATCTCACGCAGTTCTACCCGCCTACAGGAGCAGTGACGTATCTGGCTATCACGCAGGACAGAAACGGCGTGTTCAAGTTCGTGGTGGCTGAGGGCGTCAACGAGCCGGGCGACATCTTTATGTTCGGTGATACGAACATGCGTACGCGCTTC
>OCTW011596720.1_pt1 | contig 17053 bp, 15 predicted proteins | sample 1539671 | NCBI WGS metagenome assembly OCTW01 (sample SAMN02144230, study PRJEB22623) | gut metagenome | biome: sheep rumen | host: Ovis aries | place: New Zealand
GGGCTTTTCAGCCGCCGCGGATATAACATCGACTCGCTTACTGTTTGTGCAACTAACAAGCCTGAGCAGAGCCGTATGACAATCGTTGTAAAGGGTGACGAGCATATCCTGGATCAGATTCAAAAGCAGCTGGCAAAGCTTGAGGAAGTACTTGCAATTAAAAAGTGCGAGTCTGGTAGTTCTGTTCAGCGCGAAATGTCTCTGATCAAGGTAAAAGCCGAGGCAAGTAACCGCGGTACAATCATCGAAACCGCCGACATCTACAAGGCGCGAATCGTGGACGTAAGCCTGGAATCAGTTATTATAGAAATTACCGGAAGCGAAGAGAAGGTTGAAAGCCTTCTGCGTCTGCTGGAGCCTTATGGAATTCTTGAGTATGTGCGCACTGGTCTTACCTCACTTGACCGCGGTTCTGGTGTGATGTAATGAATTATCCGGTCAAGCCGGATAATGACATTCATGTCATCCTTGACCGAGTTTGCTTTGCAAACGTCGCAGGGCTTGACCCGGGGATCTATTTCAACTTACACCAAACAGACTTAGAAATGCTTTTAGCGTGCAGGCCTTCCTCCTGCACTGTACCCAGCCGGAAAATCTTAAGTTGATTTACCGGCTGTTTTTTTTGCCTGATAATCTCAATTTCCCTGTCTGAAAAGGCTGGACCATTGTGTATACAAACTAACGTTAGTTTGGAAGTGTATTCCCGGTTTTTCGTTTTAATTAAAAAGTTAATAAAAATTTCTTTATCGCTGATATCAAGCTTGCCGAAACTTATACTTTCAATTGTCTTAGATAATTCTTTTAAATCAATTTTTCCTTCACCATCATTTTCAGGAAAATCAAGCCAGAGAGGGTAAGAGCTGTAAAGAATGCGATTTGGGACATAAAGGTCGTTTATCAATTCCTTTTGAAGTGAAATGAGATGTCCTTCTTCTGTGGGATGCAAAATAATTACAGTCATACGGGGAGTATAACTTTTTTTAATTATTTGGTATAGTTTTAAATATGAAATTGCCAGATTTGAATCTAAAAACCTTGAAACAAAATATAAAACTTCCTGAAATGACAAAAAGACAGTGGATTCTTTCCATTGCCGTTACAATTTTTCTTTTACTGGATATTATTGCAGGGATAATTCTGATTGCAAATAAAAATAAATCTGCAGTACGACTTGTCTTTGGTGACAGCCAGATGTCCAGACTTTATGCTCTTGATTCGGCAGCTTCAAAAGGTACTGTAAATAATGGCTATGCAAACTTTAAATTTACAAAAGCTCAGAAAGAATGCTTTTATAAAACCTATAATGAAAAGGGATCTGTAGCACTTACAATCTGTATTCAGATGATGCCTACAAAAAAGCAGAAGGAAATGCTTTCGACAGAAAGTGAATCTGTGCTCCGTTATGGTTTTCTCGGAAAAGAAGATTTTACAATTGATGGAAAGTTTATAAAGAAGAAATATCCTGATACAAGAAGAATTCAGGTTCAGGCTGATGAGAAAAATGCTCCTCAGATTTTTGATATTTCTTTCGCAGTACAAAAAAATGACAATATTGAAAAATATATTCCCGAAGGTTTTTTTGTTTATTCTACAGTTCGATGCCGGGTTCTTGCTGCCTTAGTTGTACCGGCAGAGATTGGTTTTGATTTAACAACAGAGATTCCTTTTTATGGTTTTGCCTGTAATGGCGGTCTCTTAGATTTTGAAAGCAGACTTTTTGATTTTTCCGGCTCTTCAATGGTATTTCCGGTTCAGAGCAATATGAAGCAGTCTATGCCGGAATACAGAGTTTTACTTTCTGAAAATCCTGAAAACAAAACTACCAAAGAACATTCTGTAAAGGTTTTGATGAATGTTGGCGGCGAAAAACTATACCTTAATAATGTCGCCGCTGCCAGAGAACTGATTATACCGGCGGCCGCTCTTAATGCTCCTTTTTCACGTGTAGAGTTTTCTGAAAATTCAGAATGTGTTGATTCCCTTATTATGCGCGGAACTCAAGCTGCCGGCGAAGAAGTTCTAGATCCTGTCCGTACAGATCCGGGATTAATTTTAAATTATAAACTGAACCAGTGGCGTACGGCTGATTATGAACTTTATGAATGGGACCGCTTTCCTCAGATTCTCTTTTTTGACACAAGAAATTATGAAGTTCAGGACAGACTTTTCCGCCGCATGGCTTTTTTTGTAGAAAAGCAGGGCTATAAGGGACGTCTTCTTACAAACGAAGAGCTTGGCGATATGCACGGCTACAATGCCCATGATTACAGCGCTGAATCAATGGCTCGCTTTTTTAATAAAGCCGCAGAGCTGAATTTTCCATTAAACGAAGAAGAGCTTTTATTAAAGCGTATTCTGATTCATAATGGGCTTCTTGAAAGTGACGGCTTTTATGTAAAAGCAAATGAAGGAGGCCTCGTTTCTATTTCCCGCGAAACTCCAGCCTGGAGCCGTACTAATCTGCTTGCACATGAAGGCTGGCATACAATTTTCTTCCGCGATGCAGAATTCCGTAACTTTGTTTCGGCAGTGTATTATACCTTTGACCCGACCTCTCTTGATTTCTTAATTGATTACTTTAAGTCACAGCCATCTCTTGGTTATGATGTTAATGACGAATATCTTATGCATAATGAATTTATGGCTTACATAATGCAGCAGCGTCTTTCTGAAGTGGCAAACTATTTTGTTCATCTTGCAAACCGTGGTACAGTAATTGATTATACTCCACAGCTTGCTGCCTATGTGAGAAAAACAGAGGGCAGGGGCTTTGAAGATGCCGCCATAGCCCTTAATGATTTTGTGTATGATAAATACGGAATCGTCTGCGGAAATATTGCCTTAGTGAATAGATAACATGTGATTTCGATACACCGCTTCGCGGCACTCAATCACCGGTGGTTGAGTAGCCCGAAGGGCGTATCGAAACCACCTTAGCTTCTTATCCGGTCATTCTGCGGACTTTGAATCATATTCTTAAAATCCGCAGTAAAAGCCTTTACGGCTCCGAGGGTTGTAGGCGGACCGTGTCCAGGCATTAAAATAACGTTATCCTGCTGTGAGAAAATTTTCTTTTCAATATTTGATTTTAAGATATATTCAGAATAACTTGAGTTAGTGCTGCCTATCTCGCCGGCCGAAAGTATATCGCCTGTAAATAAAATATTACCTATTTCATAAACAACCGAGTCTGCGGTGTGGCCCGGAAGAGACATATATTTTACAATCATCTTTGCAATTTTGATTGTTCCGTCTCCGGATATTACAGTAGTATCTTCTCCGGCAACCTCCCAGTCGGCGGCAAAAATCTTTGGTGAATAGATTTTACGAAGAGTGTGAAGTCCGCCCGCATGAGAGCCGTGATTATGGGTAACAAAGACCCCGACCAGCTTCAGATGATTATCTTCAATACGCGAAATGATTTCTTCTGTTATTTTTCCGGGGTCTATAATGATTGCTTCTGAGGTCTTTTCGTTCACTACAATATAGCAGTTTGAAAAACCGCCCAGATTCAAATGGAAGTAGACTTTCATAAGCGGTCTCCGTCTACTATAGAATTACCGAAGGAAAGATCCTGTTCAAGTGGTGTTTTTCCTTCAGGAGTAAAAAGTGCTTCACGTGTGTTAGACATTTTAAAAGATACGTTAATTCTTTTAGAATCATAAAAAAGCGTTTTTTTTAAGTTACAGTTTCTAAAGGAGGTATCTGTAAGAGTAGCGGCAATAAAGCGTGAACTGAAAAGGTCTGAATCATCAAAGGAAGACTGATAAGCTTTAATGCCGTTGAAATTGCTCTGAATGATATCGCTGGAAGTAAAAAGGGTATGTGTAAAGGTTGCTCCCGAAAAGCTTGTGAAGAGTGAATTACTTTTGATAAAGCTGCAGTCATTGAAAATCGCAAAATCAAAAATGCACATACGAAGCAGTACGTTGCTGGAACTGATGTTATTGAAGGTACAGTTGGTAAAGGTGCAGCCGTAAAACTTTTTATTTGAAAGATCTATGTCGGCAAATAAAAGTCCGCAGACGTTAAGTCCTACAATCTTGTCATGCTCTGCAATGTATTTATAAATTTCTGTCTTGAATTTTCCCGGGTCTGGAATATGGTCCAAACAGTAGTTTTTTTCATCGGTGATGTTGCCGTCATCATCAAAGGTTGAAAGAGCGAGATTTTTGCAGTAATGTACCAGGCATTTATTCTGCGTGAACATACTTTTATTATAGTAGAAAATGTTAAAAAATGATACTATATAATTATGATTTGCTGGAAATGCCATAAAGAAACAAATATTGAAAAGCCTGTACGTGGTGACGAGTGTCCTCTTTGTCATGCTGATTTACATGTCTGCAGGGCCTGTGACTTTTATGAAAGCGGGGCTCATAATGACTGCCGCGAGAGCTCTGCAGAATTTGTTGGCGACAAGGAAAGAGGAAACTTCTGCGATTATTTCCGACCGAGCAAAAAAATTACAAAAGATGGTGGGGCGTCAAAAGTTGATGAAGCCAAGGCCGCTTTTGATGCCCTTTTTAAATAATTCCTCACAGAGCTGAAGAGGCCACGGAGGAAAGTTTTTCTCTTTTACTCTGTGGCCTCTGTGAGGAATTTATAATGGATTGTTATGACTGACTTTATTTTTATAGATTCCGGTGTTGGCGGAATTCCTTATATGACGACTCTTTTGCGGCGTTCCCCGGAAGCTGAATGTGTCTACGTGGCCGATACCGCAAACTTTCCCTATGGAGAAAAATCTCACGAGCAGGTTGTAAACTGTGTCCTTGAGCTTGTCGAAAAAATCTGCCGGCAGTTTTCTCCAAAGGTAATTGTTATAGCCTGCAATACTATGAGTGTAAATGCCCTCGAAGCTTTGCGCGAGACTTTCCCGGATGTGAAGTTTGTTGGAACTGTTCCTGCCATTAAGCTTGCGGCAAGTCTTTCCAGAAAAAGAAGGATAGGCCTTCTTGCTACAAAGGCTACCTGCGAAAACCCTTATAATATTGAACTGAAAAATAAGTTTGCTTCCGACTGTGTGCTTGTAAACCGCCCGGACCCCCAGCTTATTTCCTTTATAGAACACAAGGCCTTTACTGCCAGTCACGAGGAATGCCTGAAAGCCGTAAAGCCTGCGGTGGATTTTTTTCGCGGCGAGAACTGCGATGTAATTATTCTTGGCTGTACTCACTTTTTGAATTTTACTGATGTTTTTGAAGAAGCCTGCCAGCAGGATATTAAGGTAGTGGACTCTGTTGATGGAGTTGTACGACATTCACTAGAAGTGCTCGGGGGGGGCGTTGCGGGGGGCGAGCCACCCGCTAGAAGGGGTAGCGAGCAACGAAGTGCGAGCGTGGGGGAGACTTCCCCCTCCTTATATATCACTGGCTTCCGTGACATTGAGGAAGAAAATCAGTATAATGTGCTGTGTTCACGTTTTGGAATTAAATTCGGCGGTTTGCTGAGTAAATAGAAATAGAGGATGTATATGAAGAAAATTATTTCTGGTAAGGTTCGCGAGGTTTATGATCTTGAAGATGGTCGCATGGTAATTGTCACTACTGACAGAATTTCTGCTTTTGACGTTATTCTGCCAACTATGATTACCGACAAGGGTAAGGTGCTCAACGCTCTTGCTAACTTCTGGTTTGATTACACTAAGGACATTGTTAAGAATCACATGATTTCAAGTGATTTAAAGGATATGCCAGTTGAGTTCCAGAAGCCTGAGTTTGAAGGACGCACTATTCTTGTAAAGAAGCTTAAGATGATTCCTTACGAAGTAATTGTCCGCGGATATATGTTTGGTTCTATGTACGAGGCTTACAAGAAGGGAGAGCCTTTCCTTGGCCACAAGTTTGACAAGGAATACAAGCAGGCAGAAAAGCTTGATGAGCCTATTGTAACTCCTTCTACTAAGGCTGCCGAAGGTCACGACATTAACGTTACTCTTCAGTACATGAAAGATGATCTTGGCGAAGAGCTTGGAACAAAAATCGAGCAGGCTGCTCTTGCAATTTACAAGAAGTGTTATGAGCACGCTAAGGCAAACGGCATTATCATTGCTGATACTAAGTTTGAGTTTGGTCTTGATGAGAATGGAGAACTTGTTCTTGGTGATGAAGTTCTTACTCCGGACAGCTCACGCTTCTGGGATGCTTCAAAATACGAAGTTGGCGGAAGCCCTGCAAGCTACGACAAACAGTTCGTTCGCGACTGGCTCAAGGAGCACAATCTTGCCGGCGACCCTAACATCAAGGAAATTCCTGCTGATGTAGTTGCCAAGACTGCCGCTATTTATAAGGAATGTCAGACAAGAATTTGTCATAAGTAGAAAATTTCTCACAGAGGCCACGGAGAACACAGAGAGAATAATAAAAAAAAATAAGAACTCTGTGTCCTCTTTCGCTCTGTGAGGTATTTTATCATAAAAAAATTAACAAATTTAATAAAAATTCTAACCTTTTTATAAGATTTCCTAAAACCATTTTAATTATTCCTAAAAAATTCAAATTAAATTCCTAAAAATATTCATTCAAAAATCCTTCTGACGGGCTTATATTTACACTGTAATCTAAAAAAGCATCTATTAGGAGGAAAATTAGATGAAAAAAATCGTATCATTAGTTGCAATGGCAATGGTTGCTGCAAGCTTGTTCGCTGCACCAAAAATCAAAGTTGGTATTGTAAACAATCCACCTTCAGAGTCTGGATATCGTGCTGCTAACGTAAAGGACTTCGAAACTGTATTCACAAAGAAAAAAGGTTACACTGTGTATCCAGCTTACAGTCTTAAGAACGATGAACAGCTCAATGCTGCTTCTCAGTTCATTACAGAAGGTGTTGATTATCTTCTTATTTCTGCTGCTGCAACAGATGGTTGGGAATCTGTTCTTAAGCAGGCAAAGGCTAACGGTGTAAAAGTATTCCTTTTTGACCGTATGATTAACGTATCTGATGACTTGTATGAAGCTGCTGTAGTTTCAGACATGGCTAAGGAAGGAACAACAGCTGTAAACTGGCTCAAGGCTCAGAACCTTAAGGAATACAAGGTAATCCATATCCAGGGTGCTATGGGATCTGATGCTCAGATTGGACGTACAGCTGCTTTGGACAAGGAATTCAAGGCTGGAACAATGAAGAAGGTTGTTCAGCAGACAGCTACATGGGACGAAGCTGAAGCAAAGAAAATTGTTGAATCTGTAATCAACTCTGGTGAAGATTTCAACGTAATCTATGCTGAAAACGACGGTATGGCTAAGGGTGCTGTTGCTGCTCTTGACGAAGCTGGTATTACACACGGTGTAAACGGTAAAGTAGTAGTAATGGGATTCGACTGCAACAAATGGGCTCTTGAAGAACTCGTAAAAGGTAACTGGAACTACGATGGACAGTGTTCTCCATTCCAGGCTGCAATCATCGAAAACATGATTAAGACAGGAATCGTAACAAAGAAGTTCATCAACCAGGAAAAAGGCTTTGATGCAAAGACAATCACAAAGGCTGATGTAGATAAGTATGGTATCTAATACCAGCTCCCTCTTGTAAATATGGCGGCGTAAAGTCTCTCTTTACGCCGTTTTTTTTGGATGAAAGATATGGAAAATAATGTTGTTTTATCTATGCGCGGAATTTACAAGGAATTCCCGGGTGTAAAGGCTCTGCAGAATGTGGACTTTACCCTGAGAAAAGGTGAAATTCATGCGCTTATGGGAGAAAACGGAGCCGGAAAATCTACTCTGGTAAAGGTTATTACTGGTGTTTATGAAAAGGATGCCGGTGAAATCCGTATTGCGGGAACAGATGGACCAGCAGTTATTCGTTCTCCACAAGATGCTCAGAATCTGGGTATTTCTACAGTATATCAGGAAATAACTCTCTGTCCTAACCTTACAGTTGCAGAGAATATGTATATAGGTCGCGGAAATTACAAGTTTGTTAATCGCCGTGCACAGGAAAAAAAGGCTGGCGAATTGCTTGCTAAATTAAACATTCCGGCAAAGCCAAGTCAGCAGCTTGGAACCTGTTCAATTGCCGTTCAGCAGATGGTCGCAATTGCCCGTGCTGTTGATATGGAATGTAAGGTTCTTATTCTCGACGAACCAACTTCTTCTCTCGATGAAAAAGAAGTTGAACTCTTGTTCAAGCTTATGCGTGACCTTAAGAGCCGTGGAGTAGGAATCATCTTTATTACTCACTTCCTGGAACAGGTTTATGAAGTATGTGACAAGATTACAGTTTTAAGAAACGGTGAACTTGTAGGTGAATACACAGTAAGCGAGCTTCCACGCGTTAAGCTGATTTCTGCAATGCTTGGTAAAGACATGGAGGATATGACAAACCTCAAGAATCAGAAGCGTCCTTATTCTGGAGCTGGTGAGGTTGTTTATGAAGCGGAAGGCCTTTCAAGTTCTGAAGGAGTAAAACCTTTCGACTTCCTTATCAACAAGGGCGAGGTAAACGGCTTTACAGGACTTCTTGGTTCCGGACGTAGTGAAAGTGTTCGTGCAATCTTTGCCGCAGACCGCGTAACAGGCGGTAAGGTAAAGGTTAATGGCAAAGATACTAAAATCAATAATCCAAAGGATGCAATGAAGGCTGGAATCGGTTACTTGCCGGAAGACCGCAAGGGAGATGGAATTATTCAGGACCTTTCTGTTCGTGAAAATATTATTCTTGCCCTTCAGGTTCTTAACGGTTTTACAAAGCCTCTTTCCCGCGCAGAGCAGGAAAAACTTGCTGACGAGTTTATTGAACAGCTTCAAATTAAAACTGCTTCAAAGGAAACTCCAATCAAATCGCTTTCGGGTGGTAACCAGCAGAAGGTTATTCTTGCCCGCTGGCTTTTGACTCATCCTCAGTATCTGATTCTTGATGAACCTACCCGAGGTATTGACGTTGGTACTAAGCTCGAGATTCAGAAGCTTGTGCTTAAGCTTGCAGAAGAGGGGGTAAGCGTTACCTTTATTTCTTCTGAAATCGAAGAGATGCTTTCTGTATGTCAGAGACTCATCGTTATGCGCGACCGCAAGATTGTTGGTGAACTTAAGGATGATCTTTTGCGACAGGATGTAATTATGCAGACTATTGCGGGAGGTAAAGCACAAAATGGCTAATAAAATTGTAAATCAGATTAAAAAACTGTTTCAGTCGCAGCTTGCAATTCCGCTTGTAGCACTGATTGTTCTGGTTGTTTTCAACCTTATTCGCGACCCAAGCTTCTTTTCTATTATGGTTAAGAAGAACAATCTCGGAAACAGCGTTCTTGCCGGTAACCTTATCAGTATTTTGAACGGTGCTTCTGAGCTTGTAATTCTTTCTATAGGAATGACCCTTGTTACTTCAGCAACAAAAGGACAGGATATTTCCATTGGTGCGGCTGCGGCAATAGCTGGTTCTGTTTTTGTAAAGGTACTTCGTGCTGGCAGTATAAATGCAGGAACAATCTTTATTGGTCTGGTTCTTGCCTGCATCGTTGCAATTCTTTTCTGTCTTTTTAATGGTTTTCTTATCGCTAAGTTTAATATTCAGCCGATGATTGCCTCTTTGATTCTGTATACAGCAGGACGTCCAATTGCTTACTGGATTAATGGTGGTGCAACTCCAAACGTAGACAGCCCTCTGCTTACCTACATTGGTGGATTTATTCCTCACATTGCAATTCCAACTCCTATTCTGGTTGTTGTTGTATTCATCCTGCTTATAAATCTGCTTTTGAAGAAGACAACTTTAAGTCTTTACATTCAGTCTGTAGGTATTAATGAGCGTGCAGCTAAGTTGAACGGTATCAACCCTGTAATCTGGAAGCTTGCTGTATTTGTAATTCTTGGTGTTTGTGTAACAATGGCAGGTTCTATCAACGTATGCCGTATCGGTCTTATCAACCATGAGACAATCCTTCTTGATATAGAAATGGATGCCATTCTTGCGGTAGCTATTGGTGGTAACTCACTGGGCGGCGGTAAGTTTAAGCTTTCCGGTTCTATTCTTGGTGCTTACATTATTCAGGCTTTGACAATCACCCTTTATGCAATGAAGGTTTCTTCAACAGCAGTAAAGGCTTACAAGGCTATTGTAATCATCATCATCGTAGTTGCGGGTTCTCCTGTTGTAAAAGCCTGGATTAGCCAGCTTAAAGATAAGATTCTTGCAAAGAAGGAGGCTAGATAATTATGGCAAATATTTTTACTAATCTTTTTGGAAAAAAAGAAAACAGAAAGCCGCTTTCCAATACAGCTCTGCTTCTTACAATTACAGTTTGTACCTTCTTTGGTATGTATCTTCTTGGAATGATTATCTGGCAAGGCGGATTTTTGAATCCTCAGCAGTTCTTTAACCTCTTCAATAACAATGCATATCTGATTGTAATTGCCTGTGGTCTTACAATCGTTATGATTACCGGTGGAATTGATATTTCTGTAGGTGGAACAATTGCCCTTATTACAATGACAACGGTAGTTGTTATGGAAGATAGAGGAGGAGGAATTCTTTCTTCAATCCTGATTGCTCTTGGTATTGGTCTTTTAATGGGACTTGTTCAGGGCTATTTCATTTCATACCTTAAGATTCAGCCTTTTATTGTAACTCTTGCCGGAATGTTCTTTACACGAGGTATGACAACTATTGTAAGTAAAGTTCCAAGAACAGCCACTAATGCAGCTTTTGTTGCCTTGAAGGATCACTACATTTATATTCCTTTTATCGGTATTCATAAACATGGAAACTGGATTCCATCTTATATTGAAATTGGTGCAATTGTTGCGATTGTAGTTCTTATTGCCTTGTGGGCAACCTTAAAATATACCCGCTTCGGACGCAATCTCTATGCTGTAGGTGGAAACAATGAAAGTGCATTAATGCTTGGTATTAATGTACAGCGCACTCAGTTCTTCTCTTATGTTTTGTGTGGTATTCTTGCCGGAATTGGAGGCTTTGTATACCTTACACATACAGGAGCTGGAAACGCAAGTAATGCGGCCGGAGCCGAAATGCAGGCAATTGCTTCTTCGATTATCGGTGGAACCTTGCTTAGCGGTGGTGTAGGAAGCGTTATTGGTACATTATTTGGTGTTCTGTCTTTGAAGACCATTAATATAATTGTTGTTGCTTCAGGTCTGCGCGAGCCATATTGGCAGTCTATCACTACAGGTCTCATGCTTGCATTCTTTATAGTCCTCCAGAGTGTAATCCTAGACCATAGAAAGAAAAAGCTGGGTAATATGGCTGGGTGAAGCCTAAAATCGAAGAACCGTTAAAAAACGAGCCGCAAGGGTCGTTTTAGGTTCATCGAAAGAACGGCTCAGAGGCAAGCTGTGCTTGCCGACTTATTTTTCAACACTTAGCTTGTACTCACGGGGCGAAAGCCCCGTATTTTTTTTGAAAATGTAGCTGAAGTAGTGGGGGTCAGAAAAGCCGCATTCGTAAGCGATGTCATAACCCTTCATGTCGGTTTCGCGCATAAGACGCTTTGCATTTTCCAAACGAACGTTCGTAAGGTATTCTATAAAGGTTGTTTTACATTCCTGAGAAAATATTGTTGAGAAGTGATTAGGACTTAGTGCAACCTCTTCTGCTACACTTGTCAGAGTTGTATTCTGATCTGCATAGTTTTCTTCAATAAATTTTTTTGCTTTTAAAATTACATCAGCATATTTTCCTGTTACTTTGGAATCACGGTAATCAAGAGCAAAACTTAAAACCTGTTCAAGAGTTTTTATAAAGCGTTTTTCATCGGAAACGGCTTCGTCAATAAATTTACGCTGTAAAATTTCGGGATTTAATTCTTTAATGTTTCCGCCCAGCTTTTCAACAAGCTTTGAAACTGCAAATATCAAATCAACTAAAAGATAAGAAGCAAATACACTGAACTGGTCTGGGTTCTTCTTTATTAATTCCATTGATTCTTCTATTATTCTCTGAATATCTCCCTTGGCCGCATATTTGAGTTTGTCTACAAGCGGGTCTCCTTCATTGAGGTCAAGAAGAACATCGGCGGAAGTCTCTCCGGACTTAGAGTCTGTAAGGTCATCTGAACTGATAATACGGTTTTCTTTACTTGTGCTGTTAGCCTGTAAAATTCTCTTTGCATCTTCATAAGAAATTTCTAATTGAGAAAGATGTTCAACTGTTTTTCCTATTGCTGTAAAAACTATACAATCATCATTTTTTGTTGCTATATGACTGATAGTTTCTGCTGCACGGAAGGTATTGTCATCCAGTTCTGCCTGAGTGCTTCCCTTAAAAATACAGACCAGCAGATTAGAATGATGGAAAAATGAAACTGCTTCATTAATAGCGGTTGAGTATGAATTGAGAAGAGAGCAGGCCTCCTGCTGAGTCTGGTTGTTACCGCTGCGGCTTTCTATTCGGCTTATCAATACCTTGTAATATCGGGAAATAAGATTTATTCCCAGCTCATTGCATTTTTGCATTATTGTATTTGTCTCTACGGAGCCATGTACAAGATTATTCAGAAATTCTTTTTTTATAAGAGCCTCATTTGATTTTAATTCTTCGCGGAGTCTGGAGATGTCGGAAAGCTGTTTTCTTTCTTTGTCAATTTGAGTGGCAGTTTTGTTCAGACTGTTCAAAAGCTCCTCAGGAGTAAAAGGTTTTAATAAATAATCTTCAATTCCAATAGAGATTGCTTTTTTTGCATAATCAAATTCATCATGACCACTGAGAATAATTATTTTTATCCAGGGCTGAGTTCTCTTAATTGCTTCGGCCAGCTGTAAGCCGTCCATAAAGGGCATTTTTATGTCTGTGATTAAAATATCTGGTTTTAATTCGTGAAGCATTGAGAGGGCAATTTCACCGTCTGTCGCTTCTCCCACAAAGGTAAAGCCGCTGCCTTCCCAGTCAATTTTGGAACGGATTCCTTCGAGTACAATCGGTTCATCATCAACTGCAAATACGCTATACATTGCTGCCTCCTGTAAATGATACATCAATATAGATTGGAATGGTAAAGGATATTCGGCTGCCTTTTCCGGCTGCGGATTCAATTATAATACCTTCTGTCTGTTCCCCATAGTATAATTTCAGTTTTTTATTAACATTGTAAAGTCCGTATACCGAAGAGAGTTTCTCTGAATCTTGAGCTCCTGTGCGAAGTTCATTTCTTACCTGACCAAGACGTTCTTCGGTAAAGCCGGCTCCATTATCTTCGACTGAAAAACTGATGCTTTTATGGCTTTCATCAGCATAATGAACCCTGACAGTAAGCTGTCCTCTTCCTCGTTTATTCTTAATTCCGTGATAGATAGCATTTTCAACAAGGGGCTGAAGAACAAGTTTAATAATCTTAAAATCCATAAGGGTCGGGTCAGCATCAATGTTATAATTCAGAATATCTGCATAGCGGATTTTCTGAATAGTAAGATAATTTTTGATATGATCAAGCTCCTGGGAAATGGTAATCCATTCATGGCCTCGACTGAGGGAAATACGGAGAAAGTCTGAAAAGGCTTTAGTGATTCTTACAACCTCTTCGGTATGCTCTTCTTCTGCCAGCCAGACGATTGTATCAAAGGTGTTGTATAAAAAGTGAGGTGTAATCTGAGCCTGTAGAGCCTTCATTTCTGCCTTCTGAAAATTCTTCTGTTCCTCCATGTTTTTCTGGATAAGCAGATCAATCTGTCCGGCCATGGTGTTTAGGTTTTCTGCCAGTGTATCCATTTCATCAACATGAGGAATATCAATTCTGGCTGTAAGGTCTCCATGGGCAACTTTTGTGGAAAGCTTTTCCATATCAGAAATAGGTTTTTGAATTGCATTTGAAACCGAAATAAAGCTGTTAATAGAAATAATGAATGCAAGTATTGTGATAAGAACTTGAATTGCAGTAAGAATAATTGAGGTATTACGCAGAGACTGGTTTGTTTGATTTGCGGCTTCAATTTCAGTTACAATAAAATCCTGCATAATATCAGAAAAAAGAGAAGTAATGGTTCTGATTTCATCAAGGGTAGCTTCATTTTGAGTTACAAGACTTCTGCTCTTCATTTGTGAGATTAACATATCAACATTACGTCTGAGAGTAGTGGAGGCACGATTTGCAACTTCCAGCTTTTCAAGGCTTTCTGCATTTTTATTAGTAAAAAGCATTAGAGAAAGTCCTGTGTTAATTTCATCCAGCATTTTGTTGTGGTCTGCTTCTTCAATTTCTTTTTTACCACAAATTATATTCCAGAGCTCAGCCGGTAAGTCATTTTTTGCAATAGAAGCAATCCTGTTAGCATTGCTGACATTTGAAATAATCTGGCTGTACTGTTTTGTATGTACCTGAGAGCCAAGAACGGAATATACAGATGGAATGAGTGTAATAAATAAGAGAGAGATGTACGTTATAAGAAGGGTTCTCTTAAGACTTTTGTTTTTCATTCTATAACCTAATATCCGCGCGGCTCATAAGTAGAAAAATCATCATCTTCTGTAAAAACTGTTTCATAATTGTAGGTAACTCTCGGAATGCTTTCTCCCATTGCAATCTGTTTAACCAGCGCCATCAGCATTGATCCCAGATTTGGATTACATTCAACTACACAGTTAAGCTTACCTTCAGTAAGTGCATCAATAGATTTTTGTTCTGCATCTACACTTATTATTATAGTGTCCTTAGTACGTACACCATAATAGTCTATGGTATCAAGCATTCCCAGTGTCATTGAATCGTTGTGGGAATATACTGCATCAATTTTCTGACCTTCAAAATATAATCCATCTTTTTTGAAGCTGTTTGTAATAAGTTTTTCAGCAATTTCTTTGCCTCGCGAACGCAGAAAATCTCCATCTTCAGAATGAATAATCTGGAATTTAGGATCTGTAGAAATGATTTCCCGGAAGCCTTTTGCCCGGTCGCGTACTACAGAGGAATTTTCGGTTCCTGCCATTTCATAAATTGAAACTGTGTCTTTGCGGTTGCGGCATTTATTTACGAGAAAACGTGCTGCCCGGCGGCCTTCCTCAAGACCATCCTCACCAAGAAAGCCGGCATATAGAGATGGATCTGCGTTTATCTGACGGTCTACCAGAATAACCGGAATTCCTGCATCCTTTGCTTCCTGTAAAACATTATCCCAGCCGTCTTCTACAATAGGCACAAAGGCAATTACATCAACCTGATAAACTATAAAGGAACGGATTGCCTTTAGCTGATTTTCCTGTTTTTGCTGGGCATCATCAAAAATAATCTGGATATCATATTCTGAAGCCGCTTCGAAAATTGACTGGGTATTGCGGGTTCTCCAGGCTGATTCTGAACCAATTTGTGAAAAGCCGAGAATTAATTTTTCTGAGCGTTCATCACTTGAAGGAGCTGCAGGTTTTACTATTTTAGATACTATAAAAATACTGAGAAAAATTACTGCGGCAAGAAAAAAAATTATGGAGATAATCTGAATTTTTTTTATGTTTGTTTTCATAAATCGTTTTACTATTTTAAATGCAAATATTTATGAAGTCAAATAATTTTTTGTCATTCCCGCGTTTGACGCGGGAATCTTTATATCAGTAGAAATGTATAGATTGTCGGGTCGAGCCCGACAATGACACATATTATCGAGCCCGACAATGACACTAAAGGCGGTTTTTAATGGCTGAAATAAACTGCCATGAGTCAAGAACTTCCTTTGCGGCTGGTTCTGCGATTCGGGCAATATCTCCGGTCATATAGCCTTCTTCAATTGTCTGAAGGGTAGCCTTTTCAAGACGTTTTGCAAAGTCTGTGAGCTCAGGAGTTCCATCCATTTCACCGCGCTTTGCAAGAGCTCCTGTCCAGGCAAAGATTGTTGCTACAGGGTTTGTAGAAGTTTTTTCGCCCTTGAGGTAGCGGTAGTAGTGCTTCTGAACAGTTCCGTGGCTTGCTTCATATTCGAAGTTTCCGTCCGGGCTTACGAGTACAGAGGTCATCATGGCAAGAGAACCGCAGGCAGAGGCAATCATGTCAGACATAACGTCGCCGTCGTAGTTCTTTGTTGCCCACATGAATCCGCCTTCGCTTCTCATAACGCGGGCTACAGCATCATCAATAAGAGTATAGAAGTATTCAATGCCGGCCTTTTCAAACTTAGTCTTGAACTCTTCATCAAAAACATGCTGGAAAATAGCCTTGAAGTTTCCGTCGTAAGTCTTGCTGATTGTATCCTTTGCACCAAACCATACACTCATCTTTCTGTCCAGAGCGTAAGTAAAGCAGCAGCGGGCAAAGCTTTCGATTGATTTATCAAGGTTGTGGATTCCCTGAATGATTCCTGGACCGCTCATATCCATAATAGTCTTGCGGATTTCCATACCGTCTACGCCTGTAAATACAAGCTCTGCACGGCCTGCAGTTGGACATTTGATTTCGCAGTTTTTATAAACGTCACCGTAAGCATGGCGGCCAAGTACGATTGGCTTTTTCCAGCAGCTTACAGTTCCGTGAATATTATTTACAAAAATCGGCTCGCGGAAAACAGTACCATCAAGCTCGGCACGGATAATTCCGTTAGGGCTAGGGGTGAGCTGCTTAAGATGATATTCTTCAACACGGGCCTGGTTAGAAGTGATTGTTGCACACTTTACGCCGACATGAAGACGTTTGATTGCCGCAGCGGCTTCGTAGGTAATTTTATCGTTTGAGTCGTCGCGGCTCTTGAGACCTAAATCAAAATACTCAGTTTTTAAATCAATATAAGGTAAAAGGAGCTCGTCCTTGATAACCTTCCATAAAACTCTTGTCATTTCATCGCCATCGAGCTCTGCGATGGCGTTTTTCATCTGTATTTTTGCCATAGTAAGTCCATTATATAAGAATTAGCGTCCCCATGTCAAAATCAGGTCGTAGTTGTCTTCGCGGACTTCGAAGTACTGGTTGTATTCGCCGCAGGTTGGGCAGTAGTCAGGGGCTTTTTCACCTGTTACGATGTGTCCGCACTTAAGGCATTCCCAAACCTTTACTGAGCTCTTAGCAAGCTCTGCCTTTGAATCTTCATCTTTAAGAAGTGAGCGGTAGCGGTCTTCGTGGCGCTTTTCAATTGAAGCAACTGCGCGGAACTTTGCTGCGAGTTCTGCAAAGCCTTCT
>OCTW013370943.1_pt1 | contig 17045 bp, 11 predicted proteins | sample 1539671 | NCBI WGS metagenome assembly OCTW01 (sample SAMN02144230, study PRJEB22623) | gut metagenome | biome: sheep rumen | host: Ovis aries | place: New Zealand
AAATCAGGGCCAATACTCATAGATGACCTCCCAACCAAGCCATTTCCCGTCCTCGTAACGTGTAAATTCGGTATAGGGAGGTTCTACGTTGTTCACATCCTTCCAGTGGTTGCCCTTGCTGTCATAAAGATGCTCAAAGATGTTCGAAAACACTGTTGAACTGTACCAATAATAGGTTTCGCCCTCATACTCACGCTTCAAGAGTTGGAAAGGGCATGCCATTCCCTCTAAGTAGTCACACTTTTGCATCTGCCAATCGGAAAGATTAACTTTCGAATACGCGTTTCTTGTCTGAGGAGTTATAGTTGCATCACTATCGCAGCCGGTTGCCGAGAGGATACCCAAACCCATCAGGAAGGTGCTGATCACAAATAGAAAATACTTTTTCATGTCCGTTTTGTTTTAAAATGTTCTACAAATATAAATAAACTATTTAACCATAGTAAAACTAATTAGTAAATATTAATCACTTTTTAGTTCTTTTCGCTTATATATAATTTCTTAGTTATCACATCCTTACCGATAGTTACAAATGAATAATCTTTTGCAAAGATATTATTTTATTCATTTGCAGCCAAGTGAAGTAATACGCAATTAGTACACAAAGCGTAAAAGACGTTAAAAACGGACTATTAAATAGACTTCACAAACTCATCCCAGTCTTTAGCACCACCTTTTTTGCCGAAGATTTCACGGTATAGACGGCTTTTGGTCGTAGAGATATTCTGCTTGCTGGTATTCAACAACTGGGCCATCTGGGATGGTTCGATTCCAATCTTGATAAGTAAAGAGATACGATACGCTATCGGTTTGAGTTTACATAGCGTTTTTAGTTTGTCGCAGAAGTTGTCACACTCCTGGTTTAATAATGATTCAAGGTTATTCCAGTCTTTCTCACTAGGGTGCTCATGATTTGCCATGCTAATTAAATGGCGGTAAATGTGCGAGTCTCTTACTATCGCAATGGACATATCCTTCTGCTCTATCCCTATCTTCGCTATCCTATTGGAAGTGATTAGTCTTTCTTTTTCCCGTTCTAATTGACGCTTCAGGTCTATATTATCTTGACTAGTTGAAATCAATTGTTTCTCTAATTCTCCTATCCTCTGTTTATTCGCCTCAATGTATTCCATGGATTTTTTGTAGTCCTCCTCCTTAATTCGCTGAAGATTCTCATATCGTTCTGCTTGGATGGCCTGTTTTTTTCTGTAAATAAGCAAGACGACCATTAAAGCAGCAATAATCGTGACAGCAATCAGACTGAGGATAATGAATAAGAACAACTGCCTGGCCTTATCCGCTTCTAACTGATGCTTTTCGTCTTCTTTCTTTTGAAACCTGTATTGAGAGGATATCTTTGCTATGGCCTCTGTTTGGGTTATTTTCTTGACTGAATCTGAATAGAGAAGATAGTTCTGATAATAGTTTGAAACATCTACAAATTCTTTCCTAATAATTGCATCTTGAAGTAGATGTTTATATGCATTCTCTTTGGCATAGACACCCCCTACCAACTCAAGTTGATGAAAGTAATATAGGGCAGAGTCGATTTTTCCTTTATCGTAATATATCTTAGCCGCATTGGAATAGACAGAACTTTTGCTTAACAAATTAACGTTTTCTAAGACTGGTCGTAGATAATATAGTGCGGAGTCATAATCTCCAAGATGTCTATATGTATTAGCCAAATATGACTTAATGGCAAATTCCAATTTATCATTGTTACTGGAATGTGCTTTGAATAAAGCCATTTTCAGCATATTGATAGCATCTTTATAGTTTTCTAATTCTGAATAGATAAAGCCCAAGTCCCGATAGCCGTATGACAAGCCCAAAGTATCATTTATTTGTTGGGCAGTTGATATTTCCTTGATATGCATTTCTTTAGCCTGCTCATACAGTTTCTGGTACATGAAGATATACCCCATCTGACTATAGCAGACTTCTTTCAATAGCAGGAACGGTCTGGTCTGTCTATCACATATAGCATCTACTGCTTTTTGATAGTACCCCAAGGCTTGCGGCATATCATGAAGATCATAGTAAGTACGGCCCGCATAATAGTATGCGGCAGGCAGAAGAGAGTCACCTGCCTGTTCATAATAATCTACAATCTGGGTGATTTCAAAGGTATCTGGCTGGAGACGGTCACACTTGTCGGATGCTTTGATGCGGAGCAGACGATAGTACATCTGATCAGTCGCAGGGGCTGTTGCCATCTCGCCAGCCATTGCCTCCAGCATCTTCAGACTGCTGTCGGGTCGCACTTCTGCCAGACTGTCTGCTGTGAGCAGCGACTGTGGGTAATGGTGTCTCCCACAGCCTATTACCAGACATACTGTCAGAAAAACCAGTGCAACATGTGTCAGCAGTTTTTTCATACGCTGTATGCAAAGGGGTCACTCCCACTCGATGGTTGCGGGCGGCTTGGAGGAAATGTCATAGCAGACACGGTTCACACCTCTCACCTTGTTGATGATCTCGTTGGACACCTTCGCCATGAACTCGTAGGGCAGATGAGCCCAGTCGGCAGTCATGGCATCGGTGGAGGTGACGGCACGCAGGGCCACAGGATGCTCGTATGTACGCTCATCGCCCATCACGCCGACGCTTCTCACCGTGGAAAGGAGGATGACGCCTGCCTGCCACACTTTATTGTAGAGAGTCTCGCCATCGGTATCGACCCACTCGCGCAGCCCACGGATGTAGATATCGTCGGCATCCTGAAGGATGCGTACCTTCTCAGGCGTGATGTCACCGAGGATGCGCACAGCCAGTCCAGGCCCCGGGAAGGGATGGCGGGTGATGAGGTGCTCGGGCATGCCGAGTTGACGGCCTACGCGGCGCACCTCGTCCTTGAAGAGCCACTTCAGCGGCTCACAGAGTCGGAGGTTCATCTCCTTGGGCAGTCCGCCCACATTATGATGGCTCTTGATGACCTTGCCCGTGATGTTAAGCGACTCGATACGGTCGGGATAGATCGTGCCCTGGGCCAGCCATTTCGCATCGGTGATCTTCTTAGCCTCGGCATTGAACACCTCCACGAAGTCACGCCCGATGATCTTGCGTTTCTGCTCCGGTTCCGTGACCCCGGCGAGGTCGCTAAAGAACGTCTCACTGGCATCCACGCCAATCACGTTGAGCCCCAGCACCTTGTAATCGTCCATCACCTGCTGGAACTCGTTCTTGCGAAGCATGCCATGATCCACGAAGATACAGGTCAGACGGTTGCCGATGGCCCGGTTCAGGAGCACGGCAGCCACGGAGGAATCGACACCGCCGGAGAGACCGAGGATGACACGGTCCTGTCCAAGTTGCGCCTTCAGTTCTGCCACCGTGGAATCGACAAACGAGGCTGCGCTCCACGACTGGCGGGAGCCACATATATCAACGACAAAATTCTTCAGCAGTTGCGTACCCTGCAGGCTATGGAACACTTCCGGGTGGAACTGTACGGCCCAGATACCAGTTGAGAGTTGACAGTTGAGAGTTGACAGTTGAGAGCCGGGGGGACACCAGTAGGCGGCATACTTCACGTCTTTCGTGGAGGCAATCACCTGAAAACCATCGGGAATGGCAGTGATCGTGTCACCATGCGACATCCACACCTGCGAGTGCTGCTCGAAGCCCTTGAAGAGCGGGTTGGAGTTATCCACCGTCTCGAGGTTGGCACGGCCGTACTCCCTTGAGTCAGCCTTCTCCACCTTCCCGCCGAGGGTATGGGAGATAAACTGTGCCCCATAGCAGATGCCCAATACGGGAATCCTGCCTATGAATGGCGACAAATCGACCTTGAAGGCCTCTGGGTCGTGGACACTGAACGGAGATCCGCTCAAGATGACACCGATCACGCTCTCGTCGTCCTTCGGAAACTTATTATAGGGCAAAATCTCGCAGAAAGTGTCGAGTTCACGCACACGGCGACCAATGAGTTGCGTGGTCTGTGAACCAAAGTCTAATATAATTATCTTCTGTTGCATATTTATCTATTTGGAATTGACAAGAAGGCCTCAGCCATGTCGAGAGAGTCGAGTTTACCGACATCAAGCAATTGCAGGTCTCTCTGATTCTTGCCCAGAAAGGCGTACTTATGACAGTAGCGGAGGTAGAAATCGATGATGCCGAAACGTTCGGGCATGTCTTTAAGGATGGAGAATGCCGATGGCGAGAGCACATGGATGCCACTGAAGGCGAGTTGCTGTGCATGACGGGGATCAAGACCGGGATAGGGACTGCGCACCTCTCCCGTCTCGATGTTGGTCCAGCCCTGAAGAAGCAATATGCCAGACGCACCAGCCGTGGACTCTTCCTCTTCAAAGAGCAGGTAGCGCTTCGTATGGCGGGGACTCACGAGCAGCAGGGCATCGGCATGGCCACGCTCAGCCATTGCGTATATCCCTGCCAGATCGGCATTGCTCAGGATATCGACGTTATGGATGAGCACGGGCAACTCGGGATCAAAAAGCGGCAGTGCCTTCCTGATGCCGCCACCTGTCTCGAGCAAGCCGCTGGTCTCATCGCTGATGCGGATATCAAGTCCGAAGTTCTGGTTCGCCTGGAGGTAGTCTATAATCTGCTGGGCGAAGTGGTGCACATTGATGACAACGCGCCCGAAGCCAGCCTCCTTCAGTCTTTGGATAACATGCCAGAGCAACGGCTGCCCCCCTACCCTCACGAGTGCCTTGGGCATCGTATCGGTCAAGGGCTTCAGCCTCGTTCCGAGCCCTGCGGCAAAGATCATCGCCTGTTTCATGCCGCAAAATTACAAAGATTCCTTGAAATAGCCAAGGAATTATGTCTTTTTATGATAACTTACTGATGGCGCGTTTCGGTTGCAAATTACGGTAGCACGTCATTATAATTTGAAAAAACTTGCTCGTTTCGCAAATTATGATTATCTTTGCCGCGGCAAAGAACAATATGGAACTGACAAACAGAAAGAAAATCATCAATAAAGCCAAGACCAGTGTTGCGCTGATCATTGTGGCTGCCGCCCTCATAGAAATTATCAACGTGGCGCAGTACTTCTATACCCGCAATACCATCAGGGAACAGAGCATTGCTCAGGCCTATGATGACCTGAATGAGATCCAGCGTGTGGTCAACCTGAAGACTTCTGTTGAGACGGCTGTCCAAAATGCGATGGGTGACGTAGAGATGAACCTCAGCGATCCGGATAAACTCTATGGCATTGCTACCAGGTTGGTCATGCGCAACTCTGAGATTATCGGTAGTTCAGTGTCTATGGCTCCCCATTTCTATCCACAAAAGGAGAAGTTGTTTGCGCCCTACGCCTTTCAGGACGAGCGTGCTGACGAGCCCCGGACCAAGGTATTACCTTACGACTATACCCAGCAGGAATGGTTCACGCATCCATTCAAGTCGGACTCAGCCTACTGGAGCGAGCCCTATTATGATACTGGCGGTGCCAATCTCCTGATTTACACATACGGCCTGCCTATCCATAACAAGAAAGGCAAGGTGGTGGGCGTGCTGACAGCCGATGTCTATTTCAAGGAACTCGTCAATGATGACATCGCAACCTACGAGGCCTACGAGGACATGCACCGTATGCACCTATGGGTACTTATCTTCCAGTTGCTGGGCATATTCCTCATCATCTATATCGTGTGGCGCTACTCACGTGAGTTCCGCCGTGTGAACAAACTGATTATGTCGCAGGAGATCATGGGCAGGGAACTCAAGATTGCGAGCGACATACAGGAAGCCATGCTGCCCAACGTCTCTTCCGGCGAGAACGCGCGCCACCATCTCGACCTACAGGTAAAGGTGCTCTCCGCGCCAGACGTAGGTGCCGACTTCTACGACTATATCTACTCTGGACAGTGCATCGTGTTTTGCATCGGCGACGTACCAGGAAGCAATGTAAAGGCTTCGCTGACGATGTCGATCACGCGGAGTGCCTTCCGAACGGCGGCCTCTATCCACTGTGGCAGTTGTCCACCAGGACAGGATCCTTCGCCTGCAGCCATCATGAACGCCATGAACCATGCATTATGCTCCATCAATCACAATGAGATGTTCGTCACGATGTTCATCGGAGTGCTCAACCTCGACAGCGCACGCTTTGGTTACTGCTGTGCCGGCAATCCTGCCCCTGTGGTGCTCAACCCCTCAACGGGTGCCAAATTGCTCGACACTGTCCCCAATGTGCCAGTAGGAGTCGTTGATGACTATAAATACGAAGAACAGAAAATCACGATGATCGACGACTTTACCTTATTCTTATACAATGATGGACTGTACGAGACTGAGAATAGTTATCATGAGATCTTCGGCATCAAGCGCATGATGGCTCGTCTGGATAGTGCTGCCCGTATGGGTGAAAGTCCTGAAAAAATACTCTCCAAGATGCAGGACACCTTGGAGAGTTATCGAGGTTCGGCCCAGCAGGAAGATGATATTACCATGCTGGCCATGAAGATTATCTGAACGGCGTTACGTCATCAGAACCTATTCCACCATTCAGTGATGTCATTGTCATGGACATAGCGGAGGAAGTTAGGATACTTCACCTTCAGGCTCTCGCGCTCGTCGGGCCATACGAAATCGTTGGCTACTACTATCTTTGAAGCCGCATCGCCCTTAGGAGCCGTTAGCGTCATCCACCTGTTCTGGCGGAAAACTTCTATCTTAATATCGTTAACGGAGTTGAACGCGCCCGTCAATTCGAATTCCACAACATCCTTCTTCGCGCTCTTCATGCCTCTCTTATCAGCATTAGTATTCACCATGGTAGCCTGGTCAACGCCGAACAATTGATGCACCTCGAGATTATCATTGCCGTTGATACGAATCTTCAGCGTAGCACCGGCAGCCTGCAGGATACACTTTGCACCACCATCTGTCAGCGCCACATCGAGTACTATATCATTGAAGTCGAAGTCGGTATCGTCGGCATCACCATCAGCATCGAGGTCATGAGCATTCAAATCTTCAGCAATGATACGATGCCATTCCAGTTTCTTCTCTGGTTTGACCAGCGTGGGATAGGTACCGTCATCACTCTTCTGAGGCATCACAAAAAGAATATTGCAACCAGGCTGACCGTCGTCACTAAGACCGAATACATAATTCTGGTACACATTTCCCACAGCCTTGTCGCCTATTAAGGCAGCACTATACGCTTGCTGGTCATCGTTCAGATTCTGATTGGTATAATAGGTCTTACCTGTATCCTTATTCTTCACATAGAAGCCGAACTGGTAGTCCTTATCCATCTCAACGACACATGTACGGCACTGAATACGCTTAGCCGCATTTTCACCATTCCACAACCCATATCCATGTGTGGTAGTGACGCCCCACCACCGTCCTCCTTCTTCACTTCGGTTAAACTGGAGATAATAGTCAAGATTGCCCGAGTTGTCCTGAAGATTATCAATGAGTTTTAAAGTCCTATTCCCCTTTGACGGTTCCTCTGTCTTCGGGTCATAGTAATAGATGCCTATCTCGTCATTCGCTGAAGTATTGGAATAAATCAACTGGAGATTGTGGTAAACAGCATTCTGCTTGAACTCAAAGTTGGTCCACTCGGATGACTTACACACTGCACCTTCCGGGAAATACTCCTGAACAGTCTCGAAGAACTCGGCATGGAAATAAGTGGCATAACCTTGGGTATCCCACACACCTGTGGCCTCACCTGACCGAGTAAGCGCTCTGGATCTGCCTGTAGCACCAAATCCCCAATCTACCCCACTGTTGATCTCGCCTCCAACGTAGGCCTTGAAATTCTCACGATAAACTACGTTGGCATCCTTCTCGATCCTGTCGGGTTCATAGGCATCTTTTTTTGAGCAACCCATGAAGACCGCGCAAACAGTTAGCAACACGGGAGCCATTATCAGAATTTTTCTCATCTGGTTATTGGATTAATAAATGATTTAATTGACAAACTCTCCATCCTCTGGTATCATACGCATCTGTGAGCCGACTCCATTACCGCGCGCAGCATCTTCATCCTGAAGTTTCTGGTTCTTCTCAGCCTCCTCCGACAGCCACTTGTTATGTGCCTCCTCTATCTCTTGGAGTTTACTATTGTAAAGATTATCACGCTGTCCAAACCACTGGTCGTTGAGTTGTTCACGACCATCCTTCAGTTTTTTCATATCATCTTCACTCTCACCCACCGTCAAAGTGGCAAATTTAGCATCGGCCTTGAGATTCTCGGCATCCATCTGTGCCTTACACTCTTCATAACAGAGTTTCACTCCATCCTTCAGCGCGTCATAGCGATTGTCGTCCACCTCTGGCATCGTGACTAAGATATAGCGGACATCGGCATCTTCCAGATGTCCATTAATATCTACGCCTTTGACCGTCATAGACTCTATCTTCTGCTTGAACTCGGGATGTACCCTTAACAATGCCTGACCAATTGCCGGCAGATCCTCATCGTAGATGGGGAATATCATAAAACTGTATTCATCTTTTTTGGAGATAGTGGTACAATCCTCCAACTTCTGGAGTTCGCCTTCTATAAAGGCTTCTACTGGCAATAAGGAGACCTCTTCTGCCTTGACACAGAGGTTCATCAGGCGATAGGCGAAAATGGCATTGTAATTAGACAGTTTCTCGCCCAACTGCTCAAACTCTTTCACAACTGCTCTTCTCATAACTTATTTAATTCTTTAATTCTTCGATTCTTTAATCTTTCGGAGCATCCTCCGTCTTCAGTTTAGCACTCAGGCTTCCACCTGCCGCGGCACCGGGAACGGCTATTCCGTCGCTGATATTCTGCGACTTGAACGATGTCTTGGCCTCCAGGTTGTCGATCGTGGCCTGGGGAGCCTTCAGTTCGTCCTTAACCTCCGTCTTGCCGTTGATCGTCGTGGCACCAAACAACTGCGTCTTGCTGCCGCCCACGGAGGCATTGCCGCCATCAAGTTGGACCACTGCCTTGCCATCGCCCTGCTGTATCTCCAATGTCTTGTCTGCGAATGCGCCCATTTCTTCGGATACCACCTGCACTTTCTTACTCTTGACGTCATTCGACTTGGCACCGACGAACATCTTCTCCGACACGATGGTCATTGTGCTGCCTTCGGCGAGTTTGTCGTCAGTAAGTTTCTCCTTATCGACATTCATCGACTTCACAGCCACGGCCTTCGCATTAAGGTTGATAGAGCCTGTTGCCTTACCTTCGGCATCAGCAGCAAGGATATTTGTCTTCTCAGCACGGATCGAGAATACTCCGTCCTTTGTCAAGGCCTTCGTATCCAGTTTGCCATCCTTCACCTCGTAATCAAGGCTCTCAACGGTAAACGTCTTCGACCTGAAGATCACATCGCCCTCGCTCTTAAACTCACCTTTGGAAAGTTTGCCTTCCTCGTCACGTTCAACATTGGTGGGATTGGCTGTAGAAACCTCGACGGTTTTGGCTGTCATCATAATCTTGCCGTCATTTGTGAGTTCTTTCTCCGAGAACATCTTATTGTCATCCAATTTGTAATCGACAGACTGCAGACTAATGTCTTTGGCCTGAATATTGACAACACCTGTGCTGCACATCTCCTTTCCTTCGCCAGCCAAGGCAACGGAGGCAAGAGAGATACTCTGTGCGGTAACGGCTAAGCCGCCATTCTCCACCAGTTGGCCTTTCTCATCAAGCATCGACACATCCATTCTCGGAGACCTGACATTGATGCCTGCCTCAATATTGGAATGCAGGTTACCGTCACCGTCAGAGGTCGTAACATTGATGGTCTCTGATATGATATTCATCGAGGCACCCGTGGTATTCTCCTTAAAGTCATTGCCAGTCTTGATGGCACCTTTTTCCGTCTCCAAGGCTTTCTTCTGACGATTCATCTCGGCCAACCTCGACATGACACTGATAAAAGCCTGTGTTGACTGATAGAGCATCGGCATAATATCCTCCATCTCCTCATGGGCCTCTGTAATATCATAGACATTGATTCGGGAGAGATAATTCTCGCTCTGATTCAGTTTCTCCTCCTGGTCGAGCGCCTTCGACATTCTCTTGAAACAGTCATCTACCTGTTTCTTCTCGGCATCCATCTGTTTCTTCAGCGTATCAATCTGTTCTGAGATGTTTTTTACGGAAGCCTCGATCTGGGCTTTCCGGTTATCGGCAGAAACGGCAGACTCCAAATTCAGGTTGCTATCGGCATGGATGCGGATGCCCCCATGACCTGCTGGCACAGGATTCTGAGAGAACACATCCTTGGCATCGCTGCTATGGAGCACGATATCACAGGCCTGAGAAACAACCTCGGAGGTATCGCAAACCACATTCTCAACACCGTCGATGCCAGGATTGACGGCTATCTGGCGTATGCTGGGGGCACGACTGATGATATGCCCTGTATTACCTACACCATCCATGGCCACTTCCTGACCCTTTACTACCACCCGACCTGATTCTCCGATCAGCATACCGCCCTTATCCACATTGCCTATGATAACTTCAGGCGCAGAGATAACAATACGGTCATTATCACGGAAGAACAATCCCTTCTCGAGTTTGTTGAAGATGTCAACCTTGATCTGCAGAAGTTCAGCCTTCTGCTGATGAATCTCATCAAGATCCTTCTCGACACTCTTCTGAAAGTTCTCCAGAACTTTCTTCCAATCATCAAATATATATGCCATAACTTACGAATTCTTTACTTCTTTTAATGCATTTTTGATTACTGTAAGGAAATTAGTGATCTCTGTCTGCTCCTTGCCCGCACAATCTGCGGCCTTCAGGTACTCCTTACTTGCTTCGGCGACATCGGCTTCATCTCCGCCTTTTTGGGTAAGGTAATAGGTCTTGCTGCCATCAGCGAACAGTATCTTACCAGCCTTACCTTGTCCCCATGTGAATTTTTCAACGGTGCTGTCCCAGAACGTCAGATTACCCAGAGCATCACTAAGAGCCCCCTTGGCAATGGAACTGATGGACGACTCAGCCTTCCCTAAAGGTGGTACACCGCTGATCGAATCGACATATTTCCCCCAACAGGTGTTATTCACGAGACTGTGATCCTTATTAGCGTCAATGACTGCAGGTTGAACTTTGTATTTGGCGTCGGCAACAGCAAGTTCCTCATGATAGAACCCAAATTCTTCAATCAGGTTCATCGCCACAAGACGCTTGACATAAAGGCGTTCATCATCCCCAATCAGCCAGTTACCTGTATCGCCCTTACTCTCCAGTTTCTGCAAATCTGCACTAGGCATCTTGTAATAATACACATTCGGACACTTCGCCTTGCTTAATGCCGTTGTCATTTTATCCTTATAGTCCTCCGGGGCCGGTGTCAGATAAAATGAAGAGAGATCCTTGGTATAGATACGTTTCGCATCGAAGTGAAGCAGATAGTGTATCTCCCTGCCCAGATCATTAAGGGCATTCAGGGCCTTCGCCCTGAGCCGCTTACGCTCCTCTACGATGGCAATATCAATATTTTCAACACTGTCCTTTTTAATATTCTTGATACTAACTATGGGATGCCTGAAGTTTGCCCCGAAGGTATGAGCATTACGACAGGTAACGTCAACTATATCCTTGGGATTACCATCGACTTTAATCTCGTCAGAGAACTGAAGGTCATCTTCCTTCAAGTCCTTATATTCATCTTGTACAACCCAGAGTTTGCCGATCAGATCATCCTTCCAGAGATCATCAAACTTCCTTTTAAGAGCAGACTTGTCATCTTTGTCCAAATTATTTCTCCATGGTTCCAACGCAGCAAGACTGTCCTTCAGTTTCGCCTTCAAGTCAACACACTTATTGTAGTGCGTCTGATATCGGGTGTCAAGGTTTGCTACCACACTCTCGATGGAACTGAAAATCTCTTTCATGGCATTGCCCACGCCGAGTATTTTTCCTGTGCCCGCAAGGATGTCTTTCTTTCTCTCCTCATCAAGTTCTTTCTGGAGTTCCACTTTCGATTTCTTGTAAGCCGAGACGGGATATGCGCACTTGCTCTTGCCTGCTTCGAGTTTCAGGAACCTGTTGGACTTCACCGTCAGAGCACCCTCCACAGGCTTCATGACGACCTCGACCACTGACCTGACAATCGACAGATCGACTATGTTCGTCAATGTTTCTGCCAATTTCTTAGTCACCTGAAGAGGGATGTCGATGAAGAACTGCGCTAGTGAACCTTTCTTGGAGTCTTTTTCCTTCCACAACTTGTAACTGACGTTTTTACCAGACACAAGCGACAAGTTGTTGCCTGCCTCAATAGAAACATTCTTACCTCTGATGGAGATGTCGCCATTGGGGGCTGAGATACTGATGCCTGTGAAAGCACTGATGTTCACATTGCCCCAAGGTGAAGCAATGCCGACCTCTCGTCCATCAGTAGAGCCCGATACCTTATAAATACCATATTGGTCGGTAATCTCGAAGCCACCGCCGAAACTGAGGTTCTTTTCCCAATTCTTCCCAAAGGCCAGTTTGTCGCCCACACCAGGGAGAAAAGCCGAAAGCGTACCAAGACCAGGTGCAAGGGTTCCCAGCACGAAGTTGGAAATTCCTCCATCATCGTCGCCAATGGTCATCTTATGTCCGCCAGGGGTCTCGCAGGCTATATCGGAACCTGCTCCGCCTGATAATGCACCAAGGACATAGGGACGTTCCACATTACCATCAAGGAACCCTACAAAGACTTTGTCCTCAGGATAGTGCATTCCCGTAATGCCACTACCGCCACCGGCATTTGCCGTAAACTGCAGCCAGGGAGAAGACAGTTCCACTGCTTTGTCAAAATCGATTTCACCATCTGTTTTGGGAATACTTTGCCAAGAGAACATCACGCGCACACGCCCCTTGCCCAAAGGGTCGCCGGCATCGATGACCGTAGCCATCTGCGGGTCGGCATATCTGACATGACCAGAAGCGATAACTGTTGGATAGAAAAGTTTCTCCTCTACTTCTTTATCCTCCATTACACCTGATTCATTCTTTACTTTCTTCAGGACCTTTTTATTAACAGTGTCTCGTACTGTCCCAATGATACTATATACCAGTTCAGGATTATCTGTATTTGCTTCGACCCAATTGTTCTTATTAACCTTATACTGGTAACGCGGTTTGCAGTCAATCTGTACAACAATATATTCTTTTCCATAAACCTGAATCACCTGTCCCAACTTCAGGCAGGGGAACGTGGTGTCAAAATCGATACACACAGCATCGACTGCCGCAGATCTTTCATTATTGAGGATCTCGCCATACTTCTTACTATCATAATCAGAATTCAGTTCTGAGAAGATATTAAACCCTTCCTTTTTTCCCGATTTGAATTTATACTGCCCATATTTCTCCGGCCAGTTCTTTCTATTCTCATCCGAGAAATGCTGCTCATCAAACTGATTATTACTGTTATCCACCGCGATAGTCTTAGTTGCCAGTCCATAGAGATCGTCAAACAACTGATTCCCGATAAACGTTGGTATGTTCTTATCATTCTTAAAGAAAGCGGCAAACTTCTTCATAATGACTTTGTCCATCTTTTTGCCAGGAGCATATAACAAACCTGAGAGTTTATTAGGACTTTTCTCCAATGGTGCGTCCAGGATATTCTTGTCATAGTTTGCCTCAAGGTCATAATTGGATGCCAACTTGAGATCATCGAGATTAATGTAGTTAATACTTTTAAACTTATCATCCACGGAATCTGTATGCGTAATAACTACCGTTGGCTCATCAGGATAACCGATATTCAATTTTCCGTCCTCATAATACATGAACTCGCCCCAACGGTTTGTTGTTCGCGCAAGCAAATCGTAGAAACTCTCGTTATACTGCACGAGATAGGGAAATATGTGCTCTGTGCCAACGTCCTTGACATCGTATTCCGCCTGGCTTGAATTGGCCCACTTCTCCTTTGGTTTCTGAACGGAGAGTTTCTTCAAATATGACAACACTTTCATTTGGCCTTTACTAAAGGCTACTGAAGTATCAGGGTCATAAGGCTTCTTATATTTGGTCATTTCCGATGCCAAGATACCCGCCACCAGTTTCTTCGACACGAACGAGCGGCAATCGTGCTCCAGCGTCAATAATTTATCCAGACTATAAACCTTCAGCACGACAAGCATAGAGTTAGACTTAAAACTCGGAAGAACATCTTTCACATAAAAATCATCCCCTATCTTATAACTTGCAGCCACGTCATACAGTCCGACTTTCTTGTTTTGAAACAAGTCTGTAACTTTCTCCTTCGGAATAGCGCACCAGGCATCCTTAGAATCACTTGTCTCATTAGGACTAACCTGAAGCGTTATGACAATCTCTGTCGGCTGGTACATCTTCTTTTGGAAAGTCAGGTTCAACAGACTCAGTATATATGTCTGTTTATGTTTTGCAACATTATACAGTATCAACGACGAAGTCGTATCCGACGTAGTCAATGTAACATTATTCTTACACGTTTCTTTAGATAAATCGTTTGTGTCTTTATAAGACTCAACACTATTAACAACCAATTTTAATGCCATAATCTATTTCAGTTTTTTAGACGTCATTGAATAAACACACTTTTCAGATTATTCTGCTCTTCACGGCCGAGATAGGTCACACTCCGCACCAGAAGTTTCACATCCAGGAGAATCTGCTCACTCTGACCTGCCTCATCCCGATCCGTTGAGAATTTTTCTTCCACACTGACAACGTAGCCATTTACAACCATCCCGTCATCATAGTCTCCCAGACGCTGGTAAGCATTAAATGTCGCATTGAAAAGGAAAGAATAGTTATAATGGGCATTGCTAACCAGATTACGGTAGAACACACGTGAATGGACTGGTGAGTTGACACGCACGGTGAAACTCAGAATCACTGGCTCGGTGGCGCCATAAACCTCGTCGGAATCGTTGCGCTTATGCACACAGTCATAGTCAAAATGCTGAACAGACAAACAGTGTTCCTTCAACACATTCTTGGGGTTATCAAGAAAATTCTCCGGTACCACGAAAGCCTTCAGTTCGTTTGAATATAGTTTTGCCATTACTTAGATACGTTTAAAAAAAACATCGTCAATTTTAATCTGTTCAGCACCGATAGCCAACTTCAGGTATCTGCGACGGGTCTGTTCAACGTCATAAGACTCGTTCAGAGAGAAGCACTTGGCATCTTCGAAAAAGAGAGACTGTGTGTCAGATTCAGAAAGTTTGTCTTCGTTAGACAGACTAATCAATATCCGACCACTCTGTTCACCTTGAGTAGAAAACCACTCAAACAAAGTCAAATCGTTCCTTCCTGGAGCGACGACCGTTACCTCAACCTGCTTGCAGCGAGCCCCACCTTCAGGACTGAAAGACGTGTAAGCGCGGTTGAATACAAAGCGAAAGTCAGACACCAAGTACTGCTTTGAGTAACGCTTGATGTTGTTATCGCCAAATTCTAAAACTGCTGTTAATGCCATTTTTTCTTTACTTTTTTATTATTTCTGCTGCAAAGATAGTTAATTTTCCGACATTATGCAAATATTTATGCCGGTAATTATCGCCTCATGTAGCGACAGAAAACAATTTTTGCGACAAATGATACGGACGTCTGCAAATCATGTCGCAAAAATTTCCATTTTTATTTGTTTTATTGAGAAAAAAATTCTATCTTTGCAGCAAATTACAAGTAACAATAATAATATGATTAGGACAATCTCCAACACCAAGACGAGTACGCTTATCCGCCTATGGATAACAATCACTCTAACGACCATGTGTAGCATAAGGGCTCAGGCCCAGACCGCTGAGGATACGGTGTATGTGTATCTGACCGACCAGCCCAATGCGGGCTATTTCATTCCCACCCCACCAGACTCAGTCAATATCGACTTTGTCGATGACCTGATACAATGGCAGTGGGCCAGGACCCAGAAAGGTACCCCGCGTGGTGAGAAGGCCAGCCGAGAATCGGTCGGGCAGCCCTCCAGTATGCGCTCAATCATGGCGCAAGTACTGGAACTTGACACCATCTCCGACGAGAAGACTCCCGCCTTGTCGCGCCTTCTGTCCAAAGCCTACAATACGGGGGCACAGAGCACGGCAGCCGCCAAAGACTTCGTGCGTACCCGTCCTTTTGGAATGATGAACGAGGAGCCATGGGCACTGTGGGACAAAGGCATTTCGCATTCCGGCGACTCCTACCCTTCTGATCATGCGGCCTGCGGATGGGCAACGGCCCTGGCTTTCGGAGAGATGTGGCCAGCCCTGCAAGACACAATCTGGCGTCGTGGCTTCGAATATGGTGAGAACCGTGTCATCACGGGTGCCCACTGGCAGAGCGATGTCTATGCAGGCTACCTGTGTGGTGCTGCCAGCATTGCCCGTGCCCATACAAACCCTGAGTTCCATAAGGATATCCTTGCCGCTCGGGCCGAATATGCAGCCCTGAAGGGCAAGTCTGCCGACTATGATCCTTCTGCTGAGGCTGACCTACCCCATGGTGAGGACTTTCTCAACAATCCTGTCGATACAACGAACTATCGCTATCTGGCTGATGTGATGCGCTATTGGAAGGCAAAGGAACAGCGTGACACAGAGCGAGGCGACCGTGCCGCCAGCGAGGCCGAATATAGTGAGGACATGATGCGGAAAGTGTTTGGCGAGGCTGTCGGGATGACGCTCAGTCCTGAGACGACACCGGCCATCAGCGAACTCATCGACTCGATACTCGTACGTTCCAGCGACACTGCCGACCGTCTGAAACCCATCCGCTTCCGCAAGCGGCCGTTCGTCCAACTGGGCGATCCCTCTTTCGTACCAGGTGATGAGGAGAAGGAGCGTGGCAAGAGCAGTTTCCCGTCAGGGCACACCAATCTGGGATGGACCACTGCCCTAATCATGGCAGAGGTGGCTCCTGACCATCAGGACGAGATTCTCCGACGCGGCTACGAATATGGTTACAACCGCCTTATCGTGGGTTACCACTGGGCCAGCGACATCGAGGTCACCCGACTCCTTGCCAGTGCTCTCGTTGCCCGACTACACGCCGATGCAGAAATATCACAACTCATAGCCAAGGCCTGTGCAGAATACAAAGAGAAGGCTACAGGCATCGA
>OCTW011403496.1_pt1 | contig 17038 bp, 13 predicted proteins | sample 1539671 | NCBI WGS metagenome assembly OCTW01 (sample SAMN02144230, study PRJEB22623) | gut metagenome | biome: sheep rumen | host: Ovis aries | place: New Zealand
GCTGATGATGCCGCTGGCGTACTCCATCGCGACAGGTATCATGTTCGGTATCCTGTCATGGGTTATCCTGAAAGTATTCGAGAAGAAGGCCAAGGACGTCAGTCCGGTAATGTGGGTGGTATTTGTCCTGTTCTGCCTGAGGATTGTATCGCTGGTTACGAATTTCTCGTAAATACTGGGAAGCGAGATACAAGTATGTGCGTTGCACGTGCACAATAGAAATAATATATCCGAGGCGGTTCTGTCGTAAGACAGACCGCCTTTTTGCATAATCATAGAACAGCCTGCTTTTTGCAGTGTTGAGATTCTGCGGATTCAGAAATATATCGGATAAAATATAAGAGTCGAAAATATCAGTTTGAAGGACCATAAGAAGTGTATTGACATTAGGTGTGCAATACGATTGATACGAACCTTACACTCTAATATTATTGAAAATATTGAAGAGGATTGCTGCAATGCTGATGGATTCTGTAGTAAAGGGAAAAACTTTCGGAAAGGTATTTCGGGTACAACTCTTACAAGATGTTGTGATATCAGGAAAATACAATTATGACCCATTTGTCTTGTTTATAGTGGGAGGAAGAGTCACTGTAAAAAGTGAGCAAGGTGATTATATTTTGGAAGCTGGTGATATAGCCTATTTTGAACCAGATGGCATCTATACAGTTACTTCTGTTGGAAAAGATCGCACAGTGTTGATGGTTAGTGTATCTTATTCTGATTTCAGTGCATTAGCAGGCAAGCAGTCAATTTGCATTTTTTGTAATTCGGCGCTGGAAGGCGGCTCTCGATATGAAAGGATTCGCTTTCTTCTAAATCGAATTCTAGAGGCCCTGCAGTCTGGAAGAAATACGGAAGAAGCAAATATTATCAGCCTCTTGTATCAAGTGTTTTATTGTTTAATTTCAGATTTTCAGGTATCGGTACAAAGAAATAAATCAAAAGAGGATAATAGGGTAGAGGAAATTCGGGCATACCTGAATGCAAATTATTCTAAGAATATCTCGTTGCTTTCACTAGCAAATCATCTCGGATTAACAAAGGAATACGTCAGCAGGTATTTCCATAATAAACTGGGGTGTACATTTCATCGCTATCTGGAAGATATCCGGATGAGCCATGCTTTAGAAGAACTGCGCAGGACAAATAAGACGGTTCTGAACATCGCTCTGGATAATGGGTTCTCGAGTACTTCAGCAATGGCAAGAGTTATCAAAGACAGGTGTCAGATGACTCCTCTTGAAGTGAGAAAGAATCGTAGTTTAGAGAACGAACATAACAACAAGGAAGAAAATGAAAGCAGTCGAGCGAGTTGTCAGCTTTTTCAGACGGTATATAATTATGTGAAACAGAATGCCGTGGATGGAAAGACTGATGAGAATATTATTATTCATGAAGTAACGGTAGACAGTCTTGGAGGTGCAAAATGGTCTAAGAGCTGGAATCGACTGATCAGTGTGGGGAGATCAGCTAATATTCTGACTGCTGAAGTACAGAAGGCGTTGCTCCGTTTTCATTCTGATTTGGGCATTGCTTATGTGCGCATCAATCATATTTGGGATCCAGACATTTGTCTGATTCAAAAGCGGAATAATAGCTTATTTTTTAATTTTTCTCAGTTAGATAAGATTTTTATTTTTCTGATCGGAAATGGAATGCGTCCGTTTATCGATCTTGATTGGGTAAAAGAGGGCTCAAAGTTAGTAGATGGTTGTGTAGAAGAGGTGCAAAAACGTTTTATCCGAGAATTTTTAAATCATTACCATGAGATATTTGGTCAGAAGGAATTAAGCCGATGGATCTTTGACGAGATTATGCCGGAAAATATAGAAAGAGCCAAGTTTGTGAAGAGTTGTGTTCATACAGTAGAATTGCTGCATGAGCTTTCAGATAAAATATTGATTGGTAGCGGGATAGAGCATTTGGTCAAGGAAGATGAAATTGCGTACTTTATTCAGGCATGGCCCAGTAATATGAAAATACCCGATTTTTTTATCCTAGATACATCGGTTTCAAGGCAGAATAATGGGGTCATGTCAGATGCACAGAAGGATGGGGAGATTGCCTTCTACATGGATAAGAACTTTTTCCGGAATTACTGCTGGGGCGTGAGAGAGATTTTGGACATAAATGGTTGGAATCATGTTAAGATTTGCGTCCCCGATTGGGATTTTTCAAATGAAAATAATGTGCTCAATGATGAACCGTTTAAAGGTGCCTGGATTTTGAAGAATGCCATAGACAGTATTGGAAATGTTGATATGCTTGGATATAGAACCGGAATCGATGAAGCACCAAAGGTATTTGAGAAAAGCCCTCTTCTGAGCGGCGATTCTGGACTGTTGAATTACAATACTATCGCGAAACCAGCATATTTTTCCATGGAGTTTTTGAATAGTTCTAAAGAAAGTCTGCTTTATAAAGATGATTTTATTTTTATTACAACAGATGATTTTGGCCATTTTTCTATTTTATGTGAGAATTATAAGCATCCAAATTATTATTACTTTACGAGGAATGTGAATGATATTCGGGAAGAGGATATCACAAGATATTTTTCAAATCAAAACAAGTTGAATTTGACAATGCACCTGATAAATGTAAGAGATGGTGTTTGGGCGGTCAGAACTCATTCAGTAAATAATTCCAGCGGAAATCTAAAGGAATATTGGAAACAGCTCGGAACAGAAAAAAATCTACTTCATGATGATATTCATTATTTGCAGAATATATGCCGTCCCAAATTAGAAATAGAAAGGATTCATGTAAAGAACGGTATTCTTACATTTAGTACGCGTTTAGAGACTAATGAGTTTAAATATATACATATCATTCATATGAGGAATGAGTAAGAGCAGATATTGCTGCAGACATATCAACATTTTTTCAAGACAAGAATCAAATATTGATTTTTGTCTTTTTTTATTTTAAGTCACATTAAGATAATATTTTCATAACCTATAAATGGTAGAAGTCAAAAAGAAAGACGAAAATACGGTGCTGAAAAGTTAAGATATTGTCATCAAATAAAGCAAAAGCAATTTCATTTAGGGAGGGTAAAAATGAAGAGAAGGTTTTTGGCTTGTGGGTTGGCAATGACAATAGTATTTTCTATGAGTGCCTGTGGATCCGCGACAGAAAGTTCAGTTTCCGCTGCATCAGACAAAAATACGTCAAGTACTGAGGCAACAGAATCAGGTTCAGAGGAAACAGCATCAAGTGAATCTGGAGATTCAAAAGGAGTGATCGGATACAATTATTTCGCGGAAGGTGATTATGCGTTAGATACGCTAGCGAATAATACAAAACATGGGATTGAGTCGTGTGGTTATACTGCACAGGGAGTATGTGACAACGGTTCGCTGGATCAGCTGGTTACTGATGTCGAAAATATGATTTCATCCGGGGTTGACGGGCTTGTACTTTGGATCCCGAATGATTCAATCTATTCCACCATTGCAGATGTTTGTGAGAAAGCAAAAGTTCCGTGGGTTCTTGCAGATAAGGTCCCGACCGACAAGTCGATAACTGAAAAGCTAGAATCAGATTATACAATGTTTAAGGGCGGTGTGACACCGGACAATTATTCCTATGGTGTCCAGATGGGAGAGTACGCGTTGGATCAGGGGTACAAGACAGCTATTATACTAGCTTCTGGAGTCGGTGATGCTTCCGGGACGCCCAGAATTGAAGGATTTAAGGATACATTTGAAAAAGGCGGCGGAAAGGTCGTTGGTGAACAGCATACAGATGATTCGAATCAGGCTGTTACGCAGGCCGAAGATTTGTATCTGGCGCATACGGATGCAGATTGTATTATGGCAACCGGAGCGTCTACATTCGGAACGGCGGGGCTGGAAATCCTTAAAAAATATAATGATCAGCACATGAAGATTGTTACAGCTGATTTTGACAAGACAATTCTCCAGTCTATGAGAGATGAAGATTACATCAAGTTCCTTATCGGCGATTATCTTGTAAGCGGTACGTATGCTTCGGTTATTTTAGCAAACGCCCTGGATGGAACACCGATGACAAATGACGATGGCACAGCGGCGTATTTTGATGATGTTCCGGCGTTTTCAATCCCGGTTGAAGAGCAGGATCTGTTTAATAAATACGTAGCCGGAGACAACATTTACTCCTCCAAGGATATTGCTTCATGGCTTGGCATGTCGAAAGAAGAGTTCGATACGAAAGTAATTCAGCAGTATTCACTTGAAAATATTTTGAAGGCTAAGAATGAAGAAGGACAGATTTCTGATGAGGAAATGCAGAAAGCCGGCCTTTCATAAGGAGACAAAGAAAGCAGGAAATGTTTCCTGCTTTCTTTATAGTAAAGATGCAGGAGGATTAAATAATGCGGCAGACGCTTCATTCAAAGAGCAGAAGAAAATCTATAGTGCTCTTTTTCATTGGTTATATCGCTCTTTTCATTCTGGCAGATATTCTCACGGCTGGAAGATTTTTCACACAGACAAATTTAATATCGACGATTTCCCATGCTGTATATCCGGGGCTGGCAGGCTTTGGAATGGTTTTTATTATGACGGGAGGAATTATTGACCTTTCCATAGGTGCGACTGTTATTCTCGCCGGTAATGTCGGAGCGTATCTGGCCTGTTACGTGGGCATGGGATATCCGGGACTGATTCTGGGGTGTTTGGTATGCGCTGCGGCCTGTGAAGTATTCACTGTTTTTATCGGACTGAAATTAAAAATTCCTTCATGGATTGCCGGTCTTGGAATGACGTTGGTCTATGAGGCAATAATGGGAATGTATTCATCGTTTCTCTCCAGCTCGCAGGGAGTGGCCGCTTTACAGATGGATAACTTTCGCGGTTTCGGCATGGTGCCGGGAGCCATTATCGTTTGGCTTTTGGGATTTGCAGTCTGCTATATTCTTTACAACCGCACGAATATTGGAATGAATGTACGGGCCATCGGCTGCAATGCACAAGTTGCCGGGGCGATGGGGGTAAAAAAAGAAAAGTCTTTGCTGATTGGTACTCTGATCGGCGGCATGTTCATCGGATGTGCCGCAATGTGTTATATCAGTTTTAACGGTCATTTGACGGCTGTGACGGGAATGAATTCCGTATCGCAGATTTTTAAAGCTCTTGCGGTTTTCCTTCTTGCTGCTTCCTTTGAATCTGTTGTCGGAGTCCCGCTGGGAGTGCTTTTGGGATCATTATTGATAGCAGGACTATTCAACTGCCTGACACTTATGGGTGTTCCATCAGGAACCGGACAAGACATCATGTTAGGGCTGATCGTCATCATCTGCGGAATTGTTTCCAAGCTCAATTATAAAGGAGTGTCAAAATGAACAGCAATGATATTATTCTCCGAACAGAGAAACTGGATAAATGGTTTGGCGTGACGCATGCCAACTGCGGAATCGATTTTCAGTTAAGGCGAGGTGAGGTTAGAGGGCTTATCGGTGAAAATGGATCGGGAAAATCCACACTGACTTCTCAGATCTGCGGAATTTTAAAACCGACAGGCGGAAGGATGTACATTGGAGATAAGGAATATATGCCGTCCAGTCCGATCGATGCGAACAAAAAGGGTATCGCAATGGTTGTACAGGAACTCGGTGTACTCGGAACACTTCCGGTCTCCATGAATATTTTTATCGGAAACACAGAAAAATTTTCGAAAAAAGGGTTTCTGGATGTTGCAGCTATGAACAAGGCGGCGAAAGAACAGCTTGAGAAGTATGGTTTTGACAATATTCCGTTAAATGTTCTGGCACAGGATCTGTCAATTGAGCAGAGGAAACTCGTAGAACTTGTCAAGGCTCTTTCCCGAAATCCAGACATTTTGGTGTTGGATGAAATTACACAGGCTTTGTCACATGACAACCGTGAGATTCTGTATAAAATCATGCAGGATTTTGTAGATAAGGGACATTCTATTATCATGATATCTCATGACCTGGAAGAAACGTTGAACCTCTGTGACAGTATTTCGGTATTACGCGACGGACATCTTATTTCGACGATTGAGAAAGAGGATTTTGATCTTGAGCAGATCAAGAAGCTGATGGTCGGAAGAGAAGTATCGGGACATTATTACAGGGAGGATACTGAGGAAAGTCATGGCAGCCGAATCATCCTATCGGTCAATAATCTGAATACACAAAAAATTCATGATGTCTCATTTGAACTGTATGAGGGGGAAATCCTTGGAGTTTGCGGACTTTCAGATGGTGGAATACATGACCTTGGCAGAGCTGTTTTTGCGAAGGACAAGGTAAAATCCGGAGAGGTCGTTATTCACACTATGAGCGGGGATAAAGTGGTGCATAAAAGCGCGGACATCACTCAAAACCGGGGAGCATATCTTTCCAAAGACCGGGATTCAGATGGCCTTATGCTGAGAGACAGTGTTCTTTCAAATGTAGTACTGCCTTCGCTACAAAATCTTGCCGGGAAGTTTGGATATGTAAGCCCTAAAAAGGAAAGAAATCTGGCGGAAAAAGCGAAGAATGATTTTGAAATCAAGTGTGTCAATGTAGACGCTCCGGTTAATAGTATGTCAGGCGGAAACAAGCAGAAGGTAAATCTCAGCCGTTGGCTTGAAAAGGATTTGGACTTTATTATACTGGATTGTCCGACAAGAGGAGTGGATATAGGCGTAAAGGCTTATATTTATGAAATTCTCCGAAAGGAGGCGAAGGAAAAAAACAGGGCGATCCTGCTGATTTCTGATGAGCTTCCGGAAGTGATGGGAATGTCAGATAGAATTCTGGTTATGCGTGAGGGCAAAGTGTCAGGAGAGATAAGCAGATCTGAGACTTTCTCAACGAACAAGATCATGGAGGTGATGCTCTGATGGAGAAAAAAGAGTTTGATATTGGTACAATGATGCCTCTGATTATTTTTGTGGTAATCACTGTTCTATTTGGGATCCTGACGAGAGGAAGCATCTTCAGCGGGCAGAGTCTGATGAATATTGTAAATCAGTCGGTTCCGTATTTTCTTGCCGGAATGGGTATGCTGTTTGTCGTTGCGATGGGAGGAACCGATATCACATGCGGATCCATTATCGGTATCGCCGGAACGGCGGGAGCCTGGGCCGCATTACAGATCGGTATATGGGCGATGTTTCCGGTTGCTATTCTTTTCGGCGCAGGAATTGGCCTGTTGAATGGCGTTATTGTATCCAAGTTTAAGGTCCCGTCATTTATGTGTACGCTGGCAATGCTGCTTGCGGTCCGTGCCTGTGTGAACTGGTGGCTTCAGGCTTCCGTCTATCAAGCAAATGAGTCCATGCTGGTGTTTGATAGACTTGAGGTTAAACTTCCGATTTTGATTGGAATTCTTGCTTTATTTGGTTTTATTTTCCGTTTTACTCCGTTTGGAAAATACACAAGGTGCATAGGGGAAAATGAGATGGCAATGCAGTTTACAGGTGTTTCTGTGATAAGGACAAAGATTATTGCGTTCACCATTTCAGGACTTCTTGCAGGAGTTGCCGGTGTATTTACAATGGTTCGTCTTGGAGGAGCTTCCAATACGATGGGCGCAGGAATTGAAATGAAGGTCATGCTGTGCATGTTTCTTGCAAGTATTCCTGTAGAGGGAGGTGCAGGAACGGCTGTGTATAAGATGATTATCGGAACGTTGACATATTTCATGTTGGATGCGGGATTAACAAACCTTGGCGGAACTTCCAACTTTAATCAGATGGTGCGAGGTATCATTCTGATTTTTGCTCTGTATCTGACTCATCTTGCGGTAAAGGCAACAAATGATAAAAATGTTAAAAAGGCATTGGAAGAAGAAAAAGCAGGAGGAAGTTTGTGATGTTGAAGAAAAGAAGAATTGCGATTGTCGGATGCGGTGGCATGGGCGGCGGACACGCAATTGCAATAGGAAGCGGATCGGGAAATGCGGTCTGGGGTGCGAATTCCGATAAAGAAACGGATGCGAACATCATTCTTGATAAAGCGGGGGATACCGATATCAGTCAGAAGCTTGAACTCGCCGGAATATTTGATATTGATCTGTCAAGAATAGAATGGGCGCATACAAGAGGCTTTAAAACTTATGACAGTTTTGATGCGGTTCTCGGAGATCCAGATGTGGATATTGTACTGATTTCAACACCAAATCATCTTCATAAGAAAATGGCCATTGCGGCAATGAGAGCGGGAAAACATGTCCTCTGCGAAAAACCGGTGATGATGAATAGCAGAGATATGGAAGAAGTCATGCAGGTTTCGAAAGAAACGGGAATGGTTTTTTATCCGAGACAGAACCGCCGGTGGGATAAAGATTATCGGATTGTACAGAGAATATATAGAGAGAATTTAGTGGGCAGTTGCTGTAGAATAGAGAGCCGCGTTCACGGATCCAGAGGAATTCCAGGAGACTGGAGAGGAGAAGCGGAATTCGGCGGAGGTATGCTGTTGGATTGGGGAGTGCATCTGCTGGATCGTATTCTGGTAATGGTGCCGGAAAAGATCACAAATGTATTCGCAAAATTGACGCATATTACGAACGATAACGTTGATGATGGATTTACAATATTCCTTACGTTTGAGAGCGGGCTGACGGCATTAGTTGAAGTCGGAACGTACAATTTTATAGGGCTTCCGCTTTGGTATGTTGTCGGTGATCATGGAAGCGCCATTATCCGAAACTGGAAATGCGAGGGTGAAATGGTTCGGCTGTCATCCTGGGAAGATAAAGATGCTGCTCCGATCATGGCAGGTGCCGGTCTTACAAAAACAATGGCACCGAGGGATGATCAGACCCTTCAGAGAATGGAACTTCCGGAAGTGAATTTTGATAATAATGAACTGTACAGTAACCTTGTGGATACGATAAATGGCGATGCCGAACAGATTGTGACACAAGAACAGGCGCTGCGAGTTCTTCGTCTGATTGATGCGGTTCGGGAATCTGACAGAACCGGAAAAACAGTCGCTTTTGAATCGTGTGAAAGGTGATACGTATGATGAAATATGATGTTTGTACCGATGCGGTATATGAACAGATTGATATTCTGGAGGCAATGAAAAGGATCCATGATATTGGCTTTAGTTCTTATGAATTCTGGACCTGGTGGGATAAGGATCTGGAAGCAATTAAGAAGGAACAGGATGAGTTGGGTATGAACTGCGCGGCAATCTGTGCAAAGTTCAGTTACAGTACGGGTGACAGTACGCACAGAAAGGAATATTTGTCGGATTTCCGAAAAAGTATAGGGGCTGCCAAGATGCTCGGATGTAAAAAATTGATTGTTCAGGCCGGATGGGAGGTCCCGGAAGTATCCCATGAGGAACACCGTCATAACTTTATTGAGACGGTGAAACAGGCAGCGCCGATTGCAGCTGAAGAGAATATTATGCTTGTGATTGAACCGCTGAATATCAAGGTTGATCATGCAGGATATAATCTCTGGGATACGGTTGATGCGTTTAAAGTGATTGATGAGATCGGAAAACCGAACGTCAAGATTTTATTTGACATTTATCATCAGCAGATTTCAAACGGTTTCATTATTGGAAGTATTCGACAAAACCTTGATAAGATCGGGCATATTCATGTGGCGGGATGTCCGGGGCGCCATGAGATTACAACGGGTGAGTTAAATTATCATGCAATATTCGAAGCCTTAGAAGAAATGAAATATCAGGAATATATCGGGTTGGAATATTTTACCGACAACGATAAAGAACAAGGGTTGAAAGATGCGCAGAAGCTTTTTGTATAATTTATAAACAAGAATACAGAACTGTGAAGAGGATCAGAGAGGGAGAGAGCAATGAAAGATATTTTAAATGTTGCATTGATCGGATGTGGGTGGATCGGAGAAGATAAGCATATCCCTTCAATTATGGGAACTCCAGATGTAAAGTTAGTAGCGCTTTGCGATAAGAGGATTGAAAAAGCAGAGCGGCTTAAGAATATTTTCAATCTGGATAATGTGAAAATCTATGATGATGCCAAGAAAGTGTTCGCCGATCCGGATATTGATATTGTTCATATTGCGACACCGAATCCGACACATTGCAAGCTTACGTGTGCAGCATTGAATGCAGGCAAGCATGTGCTTTGTGAAAAGCCGATGGCTACTACAAAGATAGAGTGTGAGAAGATGATTGAGGCTGCCAGACGAAATAACCGGAAGTTGACAGTCGGCTTTCAGTGGAGATATCGCCCGGAAGCAATGAAGGTAAAGGAAATATGTGATAATGGGGATTTGGGAGATATCTATTATGCGAAGGCAAATGCTACACGTTATGCAGGTGTTCCTGCGTGGGGAGAATATCTGAACGGCAACAATGGAGGCGGGGTATTTATTGATGGCGTTCCGCATGCTTTGGATCTTACATTGTGGGCTATGAACAATTATGAACCATATAGTGTAAAGGCCAATCTCTACAATAAAATGAAGAATAATTCAGAAGGATGCATCTGGGGAGGATGGGATCCGGATGAATTTAAGGTAGAGGATAGCGGTTTTGCGATTGTGACTATGAAAAACGGAGCTACTATCTATATTGAAGCATCCTGGAGGCTCAATATGATTGGCGAAGACATGAAGACTACATTAGCAGGAACAAAAGCCGGTCTGGATATGGTAGGGGAGCATCAGGTCAGAATAAATGGAATGAGTTATGGTAAGCCTTATCTGAAATGTATTGATACGAGCGATCCAATGCCGCCATTTTCCATCAAATCACGTGCACCGGGTTTGGAGGAAGTACGGAGATTTGTGGATGCGATTCGCAATGATACAGAAGTCTTTATTAAACCGGAACAGTGTATGGTTGTTACGGAAATTATAGAAGGTATTTACAAGTCGGCCCAGACAGGAAAAGAGGTCCTTCTTTGAAAATAAAGAATCCATATGAACAATATGCGAAGTTGACTGTTGAAGAAAGTCAGTATGCATACGCCCGATATTATTACCGGCCGTTTCCGGGATTGCCCGAGGAACAGGAATCCATCTTAGATAGTTACAGTAATATGACAGCTGAAGATGCATTGTTGCCATGCGATATTCCGAAAATGCTTCATCCTGAAAAAATTCGGAAAGAGAACGGATACTGTCTTCTCCCAGGTGGCGGCGGCTATGTCGCCGCCCTCCACCAGATGCCGGATATCACTTTTGAAATGTATAAGTGGTGGAATGAATGGAGAATGAGAGGAGATGAAAATGGACGGTATAAAATCTGGTGTCCAGGAAAACATATACTATGTCACAATGTGTTTTCTTCCGAAGAAATTGGGGGAGAAGTAGAGGAAATCTATTTTCAGGAGGGAATCAGAGATAATCCTTCTAAAATAGGGCTCGATAAAAAGGAAATGGAGAAAGCGGGTTTGCTGATGGCAGATGGAGGAGGAGCATGGTCCAAGAAACGCAGTGATGCCATTAATGAATATCCGGTTGGAGGTATTGTTATTCATTTTATCTACCGTCATAAAAATGGAAGAGGAATTACTATGCGTAGCCGTTTTTGGAAAGGGTTTTCAATCGGGGATGGAATTTATCCTTCTCTGGCACCCGGACAGTCGGTTTTTCTGCGAGATCTTAGAGGACTTTTTGAACATAACTGTATTGAAATGGAGTATTTAAATACTTTACTCCCGTCTCTTTATAAAGATGAGAACGGGAACCAGTGATAGGAGAGCATTATGGATTTTGTAGCGTATAATGAAATACTCATTTGTGATAAACCAATTAAGAATACGATTGTGAATGGAACAACGTATGGTTACGAATTTCAGATCAGATATCCTTCTTATCGGGGATGCTATCTGAGTAATATTGAAGAACTGTGGTTTGAAGTTGATGGAAAAAAACTAAAAAATACGCTGATTTATTTTTGCCTGAATGGGAAGGAATTTACGTTGGATGAGCTTCCGGATCTTTTCCGAGAATATTGGTATGTGATGCAACCTGCTATCATTCGCGTCGCTTGTCCGGGAGGAATTGGAAGAGGCGAACATCAGGTTCGAGTATTCATGAAGCATAGGGTTCCTTATACAGGTTATTTCGGGAGTTATTTGACACTGACAAGCGACCGGACAAAAGTTCTAGAAGCATTATAAGGGAGGGAAAAATATGAATACAGGTATCAAAATTGGGGTATCGCTTTACAGTCTCTCTACAGAATTTATTCATGGAGAACTGGATCTGGAAGGGTGTCTGAAGGCTGTGCACGATATGGGTTATACAGGTGTTGAGATTGTTGCTGCTCAGATGGTTCCAGATTATCCGTTTCCATCCGATGAATGGTTGTTTAACTTTCGAGGATTACTCGCAAAGTATGAACTCGAACCGGTCTGTTGGTCAGCGTATATTGACATGGGGACAAGGACGGACAGGGATCTGACCGAGGCTGAAATTATTCAGTGCACGCTAAATGATCTTGTTTACGCGAAAAAAGCCGGATTCCCTATGGTTCGAACACAGCATGCAATCTCACCGGAAATTTTCAGAAAAATGATTCCTTATTGCAAAGAGTTGGATATGAAACTGACAATTGAGATGCATTGGCCCCATCATCCTGAAGTGGATGTCTGGAAGAAGTATATTGCAATCATGAAAGGTGAAGGAAAGGGATATCTTGGTTTCGTTCCGGATTTTTCGATTTTTCAGAGGCATCCACATGAATTATACTTGAGACAGGCAATTGATTTCGGATGCAGGCCGGATAAACTTGCGGAAATTGTACGGATGCATGATGAAAATGTTCCTCTAAGCGAGGTACTCGAAGGAGATTATTCGAATATTGAGAAGCAGTATGCAGAAGAAATGAGGGGAAAATTCAATCATCCTGCTCGTATTGAACAATTTAAGGACCTGATGGATTGTGTTTTTTATGTTCATGGTAAGTTCTATTACCTTGGTGAAGATGAGGTGGATCCGTGTATTCCGTATTCGGACATTCTTTCAAAATTCGTAGAATATGGGTATCAGGGATATATTGCAAGTGAATTTGAAGGCCATCATTTTTATTCCGATGTCAGTTGTGTAGAGCAACTCCACCGATATGTTTCAATGAATAAAAAAATACTTGAGAAGTGCTGAAATTTGAATAAGTGATAATGAGACGGTATATCCACAAAGAATGTGAATCGTATTAAAGGTTCTGGAAAGGGTTGCTGAATTAGGATTGGTCGAAAAGGAGAAGATAATAGTATGAAATCATTGCCAATAGCAATTCAGGTATATGGTCTGCGCGATCTTCTGGAGAACACACCGGATAAATTTAAAGAGGTGATGGAAGAAGTAAAATATCTAGGCTACGACGGCGTAGAACTGGCTGGTTTATATGGTTTGAGCCCTGAATTTGTTCGTGATACATTGAATGAGGTTGGGTTGATTCCGATCAGTGCTCATGTTGCATTTGCGGAGATGATGGATGATCTGGAAAAAGTAATATCTGATTATAAAATTATCGGAGTACGGTATCTTGTAATGCCATATATGGCAGAAGAATATCGCCCTGGTGTCAATAAAGAAGGATTTGTCAAATTTCTGCCTCTCTTAAATAAGGTCGGTGAGAAAATTAACAACGCAGGAATGACGTTTCTTTACCACAACCATGATTTTGAATTTGTAAAATTGGATAATGGGAAATGGGGATATGATGAAATGTTTAATTCTATTCCGCACGACAATCTGATGTCAGAACTGGATATCTGCTGGTGTGATGTGGCTACAGGTGAGCCGGTGGATTTTGTAAAAAAATATTCGGGAAGAATTCCGGTAATTCATTTGAAAGATTATATCAAGAAGGGCAGTCCGAAGAACATGTATAAGTTGATCGGTATTAATTCCTCTGAGTCTGATGAAGAAGATGGCTCTTATTTCGGGTATCGTCCAGTTGGTTTTGGGCAGATGATCTGGCAGCCGATTCTGAAACAGGCGGTTGATTCCGGCGTTCAATGGGTGGTCGTCGAACAGGATGAACATTATGATTTGAATCCGCTGGAGGCGGCGCGGAGAAGCAGAGATTATCTTCGTATTCTTGGGTGGTAATTGATAATATTACAAGGAGAAAAATACCATGAGCAATAAAGAAATCAGAATCGCAATTATCGGATGCGGAATGATCTCTGAACGTCATATGACAGTTATAAATAATTTGAAAAAACAAGGGCAGAATCTTACTGTTGTCGCAGCGGCAGAAATTGTGCCTGAGAGACTTGAGGCATTCGGCAGAAAGTGGAATCTTCCGAAAGAAAATTTGTATGCTGATTTTCGTGAAATGTTAAAGAGAGATGATATTGATGAAGTTGAAGTTTGTGTGCACAACAATCTTCACACATCTGTTGCAACGGCAGTAATGTCAGCTGGTTTCCCGTGTTATTCTGAGAAGCCTATGGCAGCGAGTTATGCAGATGCAAAAATTCTGTATGATGCACAGAAGAAGTATGGCCAGAAGCTGGCAATCCAGATCAGCTCTATTTACAATCCGCAGACAAGAATTGCAAAGGAAATGGTTGCCGAAGGAAAGCTTGGGAAGATCTATCATGTACGTTCTGTAGGACATAGGCGTCAGGGGCGTCCGGGCTACGATATGCTGAATTTCAGCCATGACTTTATCGAACCGAAAATCGGCGTTCATGGTCCGCTGTTTGATCTTGGCATTTATCATCTGGCACAGATGCTGTATGTGCTTGGCATGCCGGAATTAGAGAGTGTATATGGTGTACAGAGCAGTGATTACTGGACACATCCTGCTGTTGACAAGATGGCCCGCCGTTCGGCTCCGGTGGAGGACCTTGGTGTAGGGATTGCAAGATTCAAGGGCGGGATATCCATGGATATCTATGAAGATTGGGCAATGCATATGGATGAGATTGGAACAAGTTTTATTGCCGGATCTGAAGGAGGATTAAAATTTTTTGATGTTGATACGACTGGAGGGCCCCTTGCCGTTCCGGAAGGAGGAAGCATTGTTGGCGGAGGAGAACTTCAGAAGCCAAAACTGGAGTGGTTTGGCGTGGATAAGGCAGGAAGACTTTTTGACACAAAACTTGATTGCGCAATCGGTGATATCACTGGTCAGCAGGAATTGTTGATTCACCCAGAGTTAGCGATGTATAATGATAACCAATTGCAGTGGTATTCTTACTTGCGCGGAGATGTAACTGATGAGACAAGAGTGGATTCTCCATATATTGCTATGAAGACCGCTTTTCTTTCAGAGGGAGTAGTTCTTTCTAATGATCTCGGTCGTAGCGTAACTGCAGACGAAATCAAGCAGATGTCAGAGTCTATTGCGCTCCGAGAGCAGGAGACACCTTTCGGAACAATAAAGTATGATTTTGATGAGTATAAGCCCGAATAATATAGAGGTTTTTAATATAAATAAAAAATACAACTATAAGTATTGCCGCATTTAGCGGGCAAAAACGGACACTGTTGCGCTGCTCAACGGACATGGAGCGTCTCGGACATCAGGTCAAGAATGCCTTATACCGCGAGAAGGCTCTTTACATGAGTATCATATGATAGGCTGTTTGCCATGGCAGAGGCCATGTTTACGTAGCCTTGCCGCGTTGCCATTGCACCATATGCGATGGAGGCTCATGTCAAGAGCACCGTGGAATAATGTCTTCTTGACCGTCGGTGACTTCGCTGAATGTCCGGCATCAAACACCCCAGTGTCCGGTCTATTCTTTTTGAACAGCAAGCGATATAGAATATAGAGAAGGTTATGCAGTCCTGGTGAGAAAATTACAACTGCAATTCTGTTGGCACTGTTGCATTTTTGAAGAAGATTCGATAATGGGACCGATAATATCTTGATATTTTTTAAGGATACTTTTCTAATAATGGCGCTGACATTGGAACGATTTTTTATTCCATCAAGATAAAAAACTGAAGTTATACTAATAACTCATTTTTGGAGACAATAGATGAAAGGGATTAGTTGGTTTCATTAAAAGAGAATTGACAATTCGCAAGGACGTATCATCAAATTTTGAAAAGTTATGATGGGATGGTAACTTATGCTGGGACAGTACCATCAAATTTCGAAAGACAGGAGGAAGATGGTAATCAGATTGTGAATGTACCACGAGCGAGAGAAAAGCAAGAATGAGATGGTAATCGGACGACACAGGAATATATCAGGGGGCATACACAGGTGCAGAGATGCACCTGTGTATGCCCCCTGAGGTTTGTTCTGGCCCTGCGGGTCGTGTATTAACAAGGTTCGCCTGACTCAGCGATCCTGGAACCGGGTCGCTGATGTAGATGGAAGATTTATCCTGACTGACAGAAGCATCACCTGCCAAGCATCACAGCCTCAGTCCCATCAGGCATCACGCAAGCCAAGTGCCGCAGCCGCGTGCCCGTCAAAATCACCCAAGCGTCACGACTACGTTTACATCAGAGTTCTCCCGGGCGGGCGGAATTACGTTGCCTTCTATGGGGCTGCCATCTATCGTCATGGATTTCACACCCTTCTGTACGTGAGCGGAGTTGTCCACGGTGATGTGGTATCTGACGCCGCGGAAGGTGCGGTCAATGGTGTATCCCTCCATGTTGTCAGGGATGCACGGATCAATTTTCAATCCGTGGAACGTAGGCTGAACACCGAGGATGTACTGACTCATGGCCGTGAAGGTCCATGCGGCGGTGCCGGTGAGCCAGCTGTTTTTGCCCTCTCCGAAGGTTGGCGCGTCAATGCCGGCGACCATCTGACAGTACACATATGGTTCTGTGCGGTGAATCTCGCTGATATCTTCCAGGTAGATCGGGCAGGTCTTGCGGAACACCTCGAAGGCGCGGTTTCCGTGTCCGAGGACGGTCTCCGCGCAGGCAATCCACGGATTGTTGTGACAGAAGATCCCTGCGTTTTCCTTATACCCCGGAGGATAAGAGGAAATTTCACCGAGCTCGACATGATATTTTGTGTAAGCCGGCTGCAGCAGGACGATGCCGTATTTTGTCTCGAGCTTCTGCTCAACGCTTTTGAGTGCGGTTTCGGCCTTTCCGTCCTCTACGCCGACACCTGCCATTACGCACATGCCCTGAGGCTCGATATAGATCT
>OCTW013403801.1_pt1 | contig 17021 bp, 16 predicted proteins | sample 1539671 | NCBI WGS metagenome assembly OCTW01 (sample SAMN02144230, study PRJEB22623) | gut metagenome | biome: sheep rumen | host: Ovis aries | place: New Zealand
ATTATGAACACAACACGTCATTGCGAGTGCATAATACGTCATTGCGAGCGAAGCGAAGCAATCCATGCATCACTCCGTCATCCTGAGCGATGCGAAGGATCCAGTCACATTTAGAACATGTACGCCCGCTTCTTTAAACGCCCCCTCGATTTTTTCTGCGCTCTGGCAGCCATCCTCTGCCTGAGCCCGATTCTCGCCGTACTCACAGTCCTCGGCGCAATCAAAATGAAGGGCAACCCGTTCTTCACGCAACCGCGTCCGGGCCTTAACGAAAAAATCTTCAAGCTCATCAAGTTCCGCACGATGACGAACGAAAAGGACGCCAACGGCAACTTGCTCCCGGATGAAGTGCGCCTGAATGCTTACGGCAAGTTCCTCCGTTCTACAAGCCTTGACGAACTTCCCGAGCTGTTCAATATTCTCAAGGGCGACATGGCCGTAATCGGACCGAGACCGCAACTTGTGCGCGACATGGTCTTTATGACTCCCGAACAGCGCAAGCGCCATACTGTACGCCAAGGGCTCAGCGGACTCGCTCAAATTAGCGGTCGCAATGCAGTAACCTGGGAAGCAAAAATCGGCTACGATCTTGAATACATCAAGAAAATCACCTTCCTTGGCGATGTAAAGATTATCCTCACTACGCTTGGCAAGGTTTTTAAGCGCGATGGAATTACCGAAGAAGGTTGCGACACTGCAACCGATTTGGCCGATTACTTACTTGCAGAAGGTCGCATTACCCGCGAACAGTACGACCGCGGACAAACCGAAGCGAAGAAGCTCATTGCGGAGGCTTTCTAATGCTCTACAAGCTAGCCCATATACTCCGCGACAATTTTGGTTTCCTCTGGGACATCATCGAATGGAGCAACGCTTTCGTGTTTGCCATTGCTCACAGAAGTGCTCTAAAAAAAATCCCGGAAATTCTTAAAGAACATTCTGGATCATTCACCCTACGTATAGCAACTTCTGCAGACTCTCAAACACTAGCAAGTTTTTTCGCTGAGCAGCCCGAGGAAACCTTCAAGTTTTTTAAACCCCATGCATTTGATGAGAAAACACTCTCAAAGATCATCAAGAACAAGGCTTTCCTTACGTTCCTCGTTCTTGATGGCGAAAAGATTGTCGGATATTTCTTCTTGCGCTGCTTTGTGAACGGAAAAAACTTCAAAGGTTACATGGTTGCAGAAGCTTATAAGGGACGCGGAATCGCTAAGCTTGAAGGTATTGCCATGAACAAAATCAATGGAGTTCTTGGCATGCGTATGTTCGGTTCTATTTCTCCCGAAAACCCAGCATCAATGGCCGTTGCTAAAGCTGTTAATGAAGTGAAAATATTGAGCACATTGGATAATGGCGACTATTACATTGAATTTTTGCCAAAAAAGGTCTTGGCGTAATGAAAGTCCTAATTTTGGCAAACAATTCCGTCGGTTTATACAAGTTCCGCAAAGAACTTATTGATGCTTTGCTTGCTAATAAGCTCCAGGTGTACATTTCGCTGCCCAATGGCGATTTTATTGAAGAAATGCAACAGATGGGTTGCCACTTCATCAAGACCGAAATTTCTCGCCATGGCACGAATCCGCTTACGGATCTTGCCCTTGCCAAGAAATATTGCTCAATTATCAAGTCCGTAAAGCCCGATATCGTATTCACATATACCATCAAGCCCAATGTTTATGGGGGCATAGCTTGCCAGTTGTGCAAGGTCCCGTATGTCGCCAATGTGACTGGCCTCGGAACAGCCGTCGAGAACGGTGGCATCCTCCAGAAAATCACCCTGGCGCTCTATAGAACCGGTTTGAGAAAGGCGAAACGTGTGTTCTTCCAAAACCAGGCGAACCGGGATTTTATGCTCAGGCATAAAGTCGTGAGGGGGGCGTATTCGTTGCTCCCCGGCAGCGGCGTGAACCTTGAACGCTTCGCCCCGCTCCCGTATCCCGATGAAACCGACGGAATCCATTTCGTGTTCATCAGCCGCATCATGCACGAAAAAGGCATCGAACAGTATTTAGAAGCTGCAAAACACTTCAAGGTCGCTGAGCCTGCCGAAGCGCCTGACTCACGTCATTCTGACCCTCGTTGGGGGGAAGAATCCAGTGCTGTTCCTAAAATAACATTCCACATCTGCGGTTTCTGCGAGCCCGAATACAAGGGCAAACTGGATGAATACATCAAAAAAGGCATTGTAATCTATCACGGCATGGTCCGTGATGTCCGCGAAATTCATAAGATTTCGCATTGCACCATCCACCCGAGTTTTTACCCGGAAGGCCTTAGCAATGTACTCTTGGAAAGCTGCGCCAGTGCTCGCCCTATCATCACTACGGACCGCAGCGGTTGCATGGAAGTCGTTGATGACGGTGTGAACGGCTATGTCGTGAAACAATGCGATAGCGAAGACCTTATCCAGAAAATCGAGAAGTTCCTTACGTTAACGCACGAACAGAAAATGCGGATGGGCCTTGCTGGTAGGGCAAAAGTGGAAAAAGAATTTGACCGCAAGATTGTTGTGGATGCGTATAAGAAAGAGTTGGAGATTTTGGGATGAGACGATTAATCAATAACATAATAAGTTGCCTTTATTCGTTAATTCGATTCCTTCTGTTGAAAGTCTTCCATTTTAGCGGATTGAAGTTCCGTTTGATTGAGCGGTTTTCCCCAAATGTCGTCGTTGAAATGGGTAAAAAATCATCCTTAATCCTCGGCAAAATGGTCCGTGTTCATAGTGGATCGAAAATAAAAGTCCGTAAGGATGCAAAACTGACTTTAGAAACAGGTGTAAAAATAAACTATAACTGTATTATCGCGTGTCACAAAGAAATAAGGGTTGGTGCGGGGACACAATTTGGTCCATCGGTTTATTTGTATGACCATGATCATGACTATAAGGCTGGACTAGAAGCGAATAAATTCCTGATGGAACCTATAGAAATTGGAAAAAATTGCTGGATTGGTGCAAATACGGTAATTCTCCGTGGCACGAAAATTGGCGATAATTGTGTAGTCGGGGCCGGTTGTGTTCTTAAGGGAAACTTTCCTGCAAATAGTGTAATTGTTCAAAAACGTCAAACTTCTGTAGAGGCTTTTTAGATGGAGCGCAAAGGGACCATCATTTATATTGGCGGCTTTGAAATGCCCGATAAGAACGCTGCGGCACATCGCGTTTTGAATAATGCCAAGGCTTTTTCTGAACTCGGCTTCCATGTCGTTTTTTGTGGCGTTGATCGCAATATAGCAGAAAATGCAAAGTCTATAACCAAAATAGGAACTTTTGACAATATCCCTGCAGCATATCCTAAATCCAGCAAGGAATGGGTAAAGCAACTGATTGACTTTTCGCATATTCAAAAAACCTTTAAACAATATACTGATGTAAAATATGCCATAGCATATAATATGCATGCTATTCCTTTGGCTAAACTTCTGCACTATTGCTCAAAAAAGAATATTAAAGTCATTGCAGATGTAACTGAGTGGTACGATAATAAGTTTTCATTCAATCCTGTAAAATTTATAAAGAGTATAGATACATTTTTTGTCATGTGCTACTTGCAAAAAAAAGTTGATGCAATGATTGCTATTAGCTCATATCTAGAAAAATATTACTCAAAGCATGTAAAAAAAATTGTTGTTGTGCCGCCCTTGGTTGATTTGACAGAAAGTATTTGGAATGTGTCCGATGTAGAAAAAGAAGATTGTATTGAATTTGTTTATTCTGGAGTTCCGGGCTCCGGTAAAGAAAAAGATAAGTTAGGCGAAATAATAGAGGCTTTCGCCACTTTAGATGAAAAATATGATTATAAATTCACTATTGTTGGATTAACAGAAAATCAATTTATTAAATCTTTTCCTGAATGTAAAGTATCTTTCAGGAATATTAGGACGCATTTATCCTTTAAGGGAAGAGTTTCACATCAAGAAAGCATAAAAGCTTTGTACAAAGCTGACTATTGTATTTTTATTAGAGAACGCAGCCGAAAAAATATGGCGGGATTTCCAACGAAGTTTGTTGAATGTTGTACAAGCTGTATAAACATTATTGCCAATGATGTAAGTGATATTGGTAAATATTTTCCGAAAGATTCTAAAAGTGAATTTATAGAAAATACGGATGTAAACCAAATCCAACATGCCTTAAGAAATATTTTTGCAAAGGATATTTCTTTAATTCGAATAAAATGCGAAAACAGCAAAGAAAAATTTGATTATCATAATTGGATATCTTGTTTTGAATTCCTTTTTTAGTAGAGTACATAAAATGGTCATTGTTCAAATAAATCAAACCTATAAAATCGGCAGTACCGGAAAGATTATGGCTGATTTAAATGATATCATTACTAAGCATGCTCATAAAGGTTATATGGTTGCTGGATATGCTTTGAATGATAATACTGATTCTTTATACAGTTTAAATGTTGGAAATCATGCTTTTGCTGTTAGAAAAAATCTCTTAATTTCTCGAATTACGGGAAAAATGGGATATAGGCAAGAAAAAGAAACTAAAAAAGTTATTGAGTGGATTGATTCGAAAAAACCTGATGTGATTCATTTGCATAATATTCATGGAGATTGGATAAATATTGGATTGCTATTTGAATATATAAAAACAAAAAAAATCCCAGTTATTTGGACTCTTCATGATTGTTGGGCTTTTACAGGGCGTTGCTCCTATTTTGATATGTGCAGATGCGATAAATGGAAAACAGGTTGTTATGATTGCACAAACAACAAAGTGTATCCAATTACATATTTTTTTGATTTTTCAAAAAAAATGTGGCAAGATAAAAAAAAGTGGTTTTCCGATATCGAAAACATGAGGATTGTTACTCCCTCATGTTGGTTAAAGGAATATGTACAACAATCATTTCTTGGTAAATATCAAACATTTGTCATTCCTAATGGAATTGATACTACAATTTTTTCTTATAAGGACGAGAAAAGAGGGGGTAAAAAAATCATTTTAGGAGTCGCTAATTCTTGGGACGTAAGAAAAGGTTTTTTTGACTTCATCAAGCTTGATTCTATGTTAAATCATGATGAATATGAAATTGTAATGGTCGGCTTAAATTCTCGACAAATAAAAAAATTACCCAAAACAATTATAGGTATAAAGCGAACAAATAGTATTCAAGATTTGGTAAATCTTTATTCCAAAGCGTCTGTTTTCTTTAATCCAACATACCTTGATAATTTTCCAACAACAAATTTAGAAGCTTTGGCTTGTGGCACACCAGTTGTGACGTATAGAACAGGGGGTAGTCCAGAAAGCGTTCCATTACAGTGTGGAAAAATTTTAGAACAGGGTGATGTATTGGGCATGCTTGAATTCATCAAAAAAAAGGAATATGATCGTTTTGATAAAAAAGTTCTAATTGATTATGCTCAAAAAAAATTTGACAAATACAATGCACTGAATAAATACATGAAACTTTACGAAAATGGATAAACAAGTATGTTACCCTACGTTCTACTTATTTTTTCTATAATTTTTTTCTCTTTTTTAGAGAAGGAAAAAATTTCGTTGGCTTGCGGATCAAAAATTTTAGATAGTCGGTTTTTATGCTGTTTTTTTTGTATTGCCGAGCTTTGTTTTTTTATGGGTCTACGACATATTTCTGTTGGCGCTGATGTTTGGGGATATCTTAATAATAGATACAACAATTCTGAAATGATGATTAATATGCCTGTAGAACAGGCTTTCAACTATACCAATTTTTTCTTTCATGATGTTATAAGTGCTCCTTTTCAATGTTTTTTATTTTTCACAGCTTGTATTACTTGTACATCATTGTTCTTTATTTTTTTTAAATATTCTTTAGATATCTCTTTTAGCATTCTATTGTATATTACAATAGGGACATTCACAATGGCTTTAAGCGGAATTAGACAAACTTTGGCAATGTCTATTTCTTGGCTATCAATCTATTTTATTGAAAAAAGAAGTTTCTGTTTTTTTTTCATGATGATTTTACTCGCTAGTTCTTTTCATAATTCTGCTATTATTTTTTTGATTGCGTTTTTTTTATGGGGGATAAGATTATCTCGAAAGCAGTGTATAATTTTATTTTTCATAACATTATCAACATTTTTTTTTAGAAAACTTCTCAATCCTTTGATTATTTTTTTTCAACCATCAAAATACAATACAATGGATTTTTTGGAAGGATATAATATAAACAGTCTTGTTCTATTAGTTCCAATAACGATTTTATTATTCTGTATTGCATTCAACGAGTATGACAGCCAAGAAAAAAGCGATTGTCACGATTCTTTCTTTTTCCTGTTTAGTTGTTTGAACGTTTTCTTTTTAATTATTTCACTGAACAACAATCTGCTTGGTCGAATGGCGTTTTATTTCAATATAGGTAATTGTATTTTAATCCCATCCATAATAAAGAAACAAGAAAAAAACGGAACTAGAGTTGCTAAAATAACGAAATTTATTGTACTATCATTTGCATTGGCTTATTTTTTTATTTCCACTCCAGGAGGAATTTTAAAAATTGATAACTACAAATTTTTTTGGGCTGATTAAAATAAAATATTATTGTAATGATATTGATGCTTTGGAATCTAAGGTTCGTAGGGCTATGTGAAGAAAAACCTTATTCCGTAGAAGCTTGCCTTAAACGAGCAAAATCCTTTGATATGAATGATAGATTTAAAGAATATGTCGATCTTTATAAAGAATTCATTCAAAATTAGGATGTTTGGGTATAAACATGATAAAAATTAAAAAAAATAAAGATTGTTGTGGTTGCAAGGCTTGTGGCGATATTTGCCCCAAACAAGCTATCTCTTTTAATACGGATATTGAAGGCTTTTGGTATCCCCAGGTTGATGAGTCTAAATGCATAAATTGTGGTTTGTGCGAAAAAGCTTGCCCTATAATTAATATTGTGCAACTAAAGAAGAATGATTTTGATAAGCCTGCACATACTATTGCCGCTGTTAACAAGAATATGCGTGTTCGCTGGGATAGCACTTCTGGTGGTGCGTATACAGCACTCGCAGAAGGCATGCTTGAACAAGGTGGATATATAAGCGGTGCAGTTTACAACAAGGATTTTAGTGTTAGTAGCATTGTGACAAATAATCCTGATGATTTGCCGCGTCTGCGTAGCTCGAAATATTTGCAAAGCAATCCAGTTGACCTATACAAGAACATCAGGCAATTGCTTCAGAATGGGAAGAAAGTTCTTGCCTGTGGAACGCCTTGTCAGATGGCTGCATTAAGGAGCTTTCTTCGCAAGGATTATGAAAACCTTATTATTGTCGATATCATTTGTAGAGGAGTCAATTCGCCTAAGGTCTACAGAGCTTATTTGGATTCTCTAGAAAAAAGATACAATAGTAAAGTTGTTTATGTAAAGGCGAAAAACAAGGAACTTGGTTGGCGTAATCTTACTCGTAAAGTCACTTTTGAAAATGGGCAGTCGTACTATGGAGTCTTTATGGATGACGACTTTCGCAGAGGTTACCACACCAATGTTTATTGTCGCCCATCCTGCTATGATTGTCAGTTTAAGGGGTTCCCAAGAATGGCTGATATTACAATCGCCGACTACTGGGGAATTGAAAAGGTTGACAAGAATCTTGACATGAATATTGGAACATCTATGATGCTTCTAAATTCAAATAAGGGAATAGCCTATTTTGAAAAAATCAAAGACAAGTTGGAATACAGGGAAACACCTTTTGAGTCTATTCTTGAAGGTAACATTGCATTGAGGGTTCCCATAGAGCCTGCAAAAATTGACAGACAATCTTTTTTTGAAGATCTTGATTCCCATGATTTTGATTATGTTACGCAGAAGTATTTCCCGCTAAGAAAATCGAAAAAAAGAAAAACCTTGCGTTCGGTATTAGGACGTGCTAAACATCGTATTAAGGGTGTTTTATCAAATGCTATCGCTTTGATTAAACATCCCAACGCTTTTATTAATACATATAAAATTAACCATCGGAAAAATACTATCCTTGCTGGTGGCAAAATAACTGTTAATCCCAATGTAGTGCTGGATATTCATCCAAGTGCAAAAATTAATATTCATAAGGATATTATTCTTGGAAAAACAGAAGTTAAGAATTTTTGGTATCCTACATGTTTGAAAATGGAAGCAAATACTGAATTAGTTGTAAATGATGGTCCTTTGACTCGTTATGGAAATCATCCGTATTTTTTACGAAGTGGTGCTTGTATTGAAATAGTTAATAATGGAAAACTGACCATTGGTCAGGGGGCATGTAATGTCAATTTGACAATCATGTGTGCTAAAGAAATAACTATTGGTAATGGAGTTCGAATTGGACGTAATGTTTCAATTCGAGACTATAATGGCATCCATGTGATTGTTAATGATCATTATACGAACTATTCGCCAGTTCATATAGGTGATCATTGCTGGCTTTGTACCGGTTGTACCATTATGCCTGGTGTTACAATTGGTGAAGGTTCTGTTGTTGCGGCGAATGCTATGGTAACAAAAAGCGTGCCTCCTCATTCACTTGTTGCTGGATGTCCTGCAAAAGTAATAAAAGAAAATATCGAATGGTATTAGGTTCACAAAATGTCCGATAACAAACGTATTGCCAAGAACACCTTATTCCTGTATTTCAGAATGATGCTGATTATGGGTGTGGCTTTGTATACGTCTAGGATTGTTTTGCGTGTTCTTGGTGTAGAAAATTTTGGTATTTATAATGTTGTGGGCGGTATAGTAACGATGTTTTCGTTCCTTAATGGATCTTTGGGAGCGGCTACTTCGCGATATATTACTTTTGAGTTAGGCCGAAAAAATTTTGCTCGATTGAATGCTCTTTTTAATGTGTCTTTGCTGACTCATGTATTCATTGGCTTGATTATTGTATTACTTGCAGAAACTGTTGGTCTTTGGTTCTTTTATGAAAAAATGATTATTCCTGAAGACCGTTTAAATGTAGCTTTCTGGGTATATCAAATTTCAATATTGTCGACTTTTATTTCTCTTACACAAGTGCCCTATCAAGCTGTTTTGATTGCTCATGAAAATATGAAAATTTACGCTTATGTAGGCATTGTAGAGGCCGTTGCAAAATTAATAGTGGTTTGTTGTTTGCGTTCTGTTCCTTGTGATAAGTTAATTGCTTATGCAGTTCTTTTATTTTTGATAAATATTAGCTTGATTATATTCTACCGTATTTATTGTATCAAACATTATTCTGAAAGTCGTATTCGATTGTGTAAAGAAAAATCTCTTTATAAGGATATGTTTAAATTTGCCGGTTCTGATTTGATTGGCAATATAGCTGTGTTGGCGCAGGGACAGGGTTTGAATCTTTTATTGAATGTTTTTTTTGGACCAGCAGTTAATGCTGCTCGAGCCATCGCTTATCAGGTACAAGGTGCAGTAACTCAGTTTGGTAATAACTTTATGACAGCTGTGCGTCCGCAAATAATAAAACTTTTTGCGGCTGGTGAAATTGAAGAGATGTTTAAGCTGGTATATATGGGTAGCAATTTTTCTTTTTATCTATTATGGCTTTTTATTTTGCCGTTGAGTCTTGAAGCGGATTATGTCTTATCTCTATGGCTAGGTGAGTATCCAGATCATTCTGTATCTTTTTTGATTCTTGTTTTTATTCTTTGTTTAATTCAATCGATTAAATCTCCACGGGTAACGGTTTTTCATGCAAATGGTAAAATCTTTCTTTTGAATCTTACAGGAGGAGTAATTCTTGCTGGAGTATTTCCTCTTGCTTATTTCTTTTTATTAAATGGATATGGACCAGAAAGCGTGTTTTGGGCCGCTAATATTACAATGCTTTTATCTGAGGTTGTAAGTGTTGTTCTTCTTCGTAAATATGTGAAATTTAGTATTATTCATTATTTATTAAATGTTCATTGTCGGTGTGTAATTGTTGCATTTGTTTCTTTTTTGATATCGTATGTTTTGTATGATCGTTTTATGCAACCTTCTCTTATTCGTTTGCTAAATACAATTATTATTACATCTTTATCTATAGTTGCTACTGTTTGGTGTGTAGGATTGGATTTGAAAATGCGGGCTAAAGTAAAAAATTTTTTATTCAAAATTAAGAAAAAGTGATGTTTGAGGTTGATTTTGAAAATAATAGAAAATCTTTTGAATAGGCTTATCCGTAAAACATCTAGGTATAAAGCTTTATGGGGTGGAGCCGAAAAAAATATATCGATTGAATACTTTTGAATTACAAGTTGTTAATACTGGTAGTGGCAGTGGAATGCACGATTTTAATTATGATGATTTGCCTTTATTGGGATTTAACTTTGCTTTGGGACCTCAGTCTTTGGTACATGATTATAACATTCTAAAAAATTATTTTAGTTATTTTAAAAAGGGGTGTATCGTAATTATTCCTATTTGCCCTTTTTCTGGGATGATTGTAAAATACAGTAAGGAACATAATTTTAAATATTATCCAATGTTGCATCCGGCAACAATTGAGAACTTTGATGAAGAAGAAAGAACTAGAGCTTATAGGTTTTACCACAATCCGATAGAAACCATTAATTTAACAGTGTTGTTAAATATGGTGAAAGATGAATTGTATAAGATAAAAGGAAAACTGAAATGTAAATCTCAGAATCCTAGCTTACAAAAAAGTGCTGATGATTTCATTCGAGGATGGAAATCGCAGTTTTCAATTGATGATTTATCATTGCCGATTTCAGAAACTCATAAAGCTGATATAAATAAACGAAAGAAAACTCTTGGTGATATGTTAGATTTTTGTGCTGAACGAAGTTTTAAACCTATTGTTGTTATGCTTCCTATGCACCCAACTCTTCATCAACAGATTCCTGACATTTTCAGGTCGCAATATATTGAACCTTTGATAAGAATTGTTCTTGATAAGGGCTTTCAATTTCTTGATTATACAAAAGATGAACGTTTTATGAAAGATGACTTGTATGCAAATGCTCTTTTTCTAAATGAGATTGGCGCAAAGTATTTTACAAAACAATTATTAACAGATTTGAAGGTCTTTTGATTTTAGAAAAATAGAGAAAAAAGAAAAGATTATTATGAGAATAGGCATTTTAACACTTCCTCTTCATACAAATTACGGTGGTATTCTGCAGGCCTATGCTTTGCAGACTGTTTTAGAACGCATGGGGCATGATGTTCAGGTTATTGACAAATCTCGATATCATTTTTTGCCTCTTTATAAGATGCCATTTGCATATGCATACAGGTTTTTGAAAAAATTGATTCTTAGAAGACATTATAGGATTTGTTTTGAAAAGGACTATAATAAGTGCCTTGATCGTGATATAGTTACTCAAGTTTACACTCGACCTTTTATTGAAAAACATGTTCATCTGAGACATGTTGAGAAATTTTCGGAGATAAAGGAAAAAGACTACGATACTATTGTTGTTGGCAGCGATCAAATCTGGCGTACAATTTATGCAAATTTGTTTTTTCAATCAACAACAGCTGCATATTTAGATTTTGCACAAAAGTGGAAAAAAATAAAGCGAGTTGCTTATGCGGCTTCATTTGGAACAGATTATTGGGAGTATACAAAAGAAAATACAAAAAAATGTAGGAATCTTATTAGCAAGTTTGATGATGTGAGTGTGAGAGAAAAAAATGGAATTTCTCTTTGTTGTGATAATCTAAATTATAAAGGTGCTATTCAGGTTTTAGATCCTACATTGTTACTAGACGCATCTGATTACGAAAGACTTTTTAGACAAAATACGAATAATAAAAAGAAAGGGTCTCTTTTCTGTTATATTTTGGATCTCAATGAAAGAAAAAATAGTATTATAAAAAAATATGAGCAAAAATACAAGCTTAAGGCTTTCCATGTTAACAGCCGAGTTGATGACTGGAACGCACCAATGGAGGAGCGTATTCAGCCTCCAGTTGAAGAATGGTTGCGGGGTATCGCTGATGCCGATTTTGTAATTACAGATAGTTTTCATGCTTGTGCGTTTTCAATCATCTTCAAAAAGCAATTTCTTGTTATTGGAAATGAGAAACGGGGATTGTCTAGGTTTACGTCATTTCTTGACATGTTTGATTTAAAAGACCGACTTATTGTCGATAAAACACCTAATGACAATTTGAAATGTCATGAAATCAATTATGATGAAGTTTATAAAAAATTGAACATGTTGCGTTCTGTATCATTTGAGTTTTTAAAAAACAACTTACAATAATATGTCTAAAGTTTCCATAATTATTCCTGTTTACAACACCGAAAAATACCTAAGCCAATGCTTGGATAGTGTTTTGAGCCAATCTTTTGCCGATTGGGAGTGTATTCTTGTTGATGACGGTTCTAGTGATAGAAGTGGTAAAATATGTGATGAATATGTAACAAAGGATTCGCGTTTCCGTGTAATCCATAAAGAAAATGGCGGTGTGAGTAGTGCCAGAAATTTGGGAATTAGCGAAGCAAAATCAGAATATATCTGTTTTTTAGATAGTGATGATCGAATGAAAAAAAATCATTTAGAAATTTGCTTGAAAAAAATTAATGATGCTGACCTCCTTATTTTTGGATTTGAACGATTCAATGGACGCACTGATAAACAGATTTTGAATTCTAATGAAATCGTAGGTTCTTCATGTTGCCGTGATTTTCTTTATTCATTAAAGGAAAATGCGATGACTAGTGAATTCTTTTGCTTCCCCTGGAATAAACTTTATAGGCATTCTTTATTAGTTGAAAATAAAATTTCTTTTCCAGAAGATATATCAATGAGAGAAGATGAAATCTTTTCTTACAGATATCTGCCTTATGTAAAAAAGGTTGTTTCAATTTCTGACATTTTGATTGAGTACAACGATGCCGGATTTGGATTATCTGCCAAAAAACTAAACCCTGATAAAAGTATCAGGCTGGCTAGGTATTTAATTCAACAAACGGAATACGATAATAGTGAAACATCAAAAACGATTTTGTTTTTTAGGGCTATGATTTATATGCTAGACGCAATAGTCAACACACCTTCGTTATTTGGAAAAAAGGAAATTGCCAAGGAAATAATTGCAACCTATAAAAAACGAGGATTTTTTATTGATGCTGATCAGATTATAGGACGTTTTAGAAAAATTTTGATAAGCAGTTTAGAAAAAAAATCTGTTTTAAGAATTCTTTTTATTGCTTATTACCGGAAATTATACATGATGTATCGAATCTACATTCAAGGAAATAAAGATTTAAAACGCTGGGGAACAAATGTTTAATGTATTCTTTTTTGCTAAAAAGATAAAAGGCAAAATAATTTGGTATTTGCTTGGTGGTAAAAAACGTGCCCAGGAATTTGCAATTCAGAGAGCGTTGAACCAAAAACATTGTTTTGATTTTCCTGCGGAATTTAATGGATGGAAAAAAAATGGGAAATTTCCTGTATATGGAAGTTCTTCGACAGGATCTATTTTTGACCCGTTTGTTTTTTCTTATGAGAACACCTTTTTTATGGTTGCTTCAGAAAGAAAAACAGGAAGTTTAATTTTACTTCGTTCTGAGGATGGAAAAAAATGGTCGTTGTCTGATACAATTTTGGAGGGCGTTTCTAATACGTGGGAGAGTGTCGTCAATCGTGCTTGCATTTTGCGTATTGACGATGTTTGGCATTTATGGTATACAGGGCAAAATGGAAGGTCTAGCTGTATAGGGCATCTTACAAGTAAAGATTACACTCAATTTACAAGACCTACAAAGAATGCTGCTGTCCTTATTCCTTCGTTAGAGGCTGAAGGACTTTCTGTAATGAATCCTTGTGTTCTTTGGAATGAACAAAAAAAAGTGTTTCAGATGTGGTATGCTGCAGGGGAATCGTATGAACCTGATGTCATTTTTTATGCAGAAAGTGAAGATGGAAACATTTGGAAAAAAAGAGAAAAACCTGTTCTAACAAAATTGGAATCGCATGAATGGGAAAAATACAAAGTTGGTGGATGTGATGTAAAATTGCTTGATGATGGTTCCTATATTATGCATTACATTGGTTATCAAAATCTGGATGTTGCTAGAATCTGTTTAGCAACTTCTAAAGATGGAATAAATTGGGAGCGCGCTACTGAAAATCTTTGTATTTCGCCGTCAGAAAATTCATGGGATGCACATGCTTGCTATAAGCCTTCAATAATTATTGACAGCGACAAAACGTATATGTGGTATAATGGACGTAAAGATAATTGTGAATATATAGGACTTGCAATAAAGAGGTAAATTATGAGTAAATATGACTATTTAATTGTCGGTTCAGGCCTTTTCGGCGCCACATTTGCATACCGCGCCACCCGTGCCGGAAAAAAATGTCTCGTCATAGATAAGCGCGCACAACTTGGTGGAAATGTCTATTGCGAAAACATTGAAGGCATCAATGTCCACAAGTACGGAGCCCATATTTTCCATACTAGCAACAAGCAAGTATGGGACTTCGTAAATTCCATCGTGGAATTCAATCGCTACACGAACAGCCCTGTTGCGAACTATAAAGGCAAGCTTTACAATCTGCCGTTCAATATGAACACGTTCTACCAGATGTGGGGCGTCACAACACCGGCAGAAGCAAAGGCCAAAATCGAAGAGCAAAAAGCCGAAGCCATTGCCGCATTGAATGGTCGCGAGCCAGCAAACCTCGAAGAACAGGCGCTCACGCTCGTCGGCAAGGACATCTTCGAAAAGCTCATCAAGGAATACACCGAAAAGCAGTGGGGCCGTAATTGCAAGGACTTGCCGGCGTTCATCATCAAGCGCCTCCCGGTGCGTCTCGTATTCGACAACAACTACTTTAACGACAAGTACCAGGGCATTCCTATTGGCGGTTACAACAAGCTCATTGACGGATTGCTCACCGGAATCAAGACGCGCACCGGCGTCGATTTCTTTGCTGAATATAAAGACAACTGGCGTGAAATAGCAGACAAGCTTGTCTACACAGGCGCCATTGATGAATTTTTCGGCTATAAGCTCGGCAAACTCGACTGGCGCACAGTCAGTTTCAAAACGCGCATAGAAAACACGCCAAATTTCCAGGGAAACGCCGTCGTCAACTACACTTCGCATGACCAGCCATACACGCGTATCATCGAACACAAGCATTTTGAAATGTTCGGCGCCGATGTCTATAGCGTTCCGAAAACGGTCGTCTCAGAAGAATACTCCACCGAATACAAAGACGGCATGGAACCTTACTACCCCGTCAATGATGAGCGCAACAACAAGCTCGCCGAAGAATACCGCAAACTAGCCGAACAAGAAAAGGGTGTTATCTTTGGAGGTCGTCTTGCGCAATACAAGTATTACGACATGGCTCCAGTTATCGAACAAGTATTTCAAATAAAGGATATTTAAAATGAAAATATTGATATGGACAAAAAATTATCGCCTTGAAAATAAAGGCGGTCCTATTGGATATTGCTATAATATAAAATCATATCTTGACGAACACCCTTGTGAAGAAATTGATTTTTATCCAGGAACCATTTGTTTAAGTGATTCCGATAAAAAAAATGCTTTGTCTTGGGAGAAAAGGCTGAAAAGAAAAATATATCATTTTATACAAAAGAATAGATATGTAGATTTTATAATAACAATATACATATTATTTTTCCAAAAGAAAAAATTGTCTGTTGATGATTTAAATCTTTTAAAAAAATACGATTTTGTTCATATTCATGGTTCTTATGAAATGCTTAGAACATTTCTTAATTACAGAAGTTCCAAGACAAAAGTGATATTGACAACACATACTCCAGAGCCCCTCATAGATGAAGAAATTGGGCGATTTAGAGTTCAACCTTTATTTAAAACATTCCCTTTTTTACGAATCTATTTTTTGAAAAAAGAAGTAAAAGCCTATCAAAAGGCTGATTTCGTTATGTTCCCGGTTCCTGACGCAAGAGAACCATATGTTAATAATAGTCTCTATCATAAGGAAACTTTTAAACTTATTGAAAACAAAACCTTCTATGTGCCTACCGCTATCAATAAATTGAAATCAAAACCTGAAAATAAACATTGCTTAGATAAATACAGTATTCCAAGTAACGCTTTGAAAGTATGCTATGTCGGTCGACATAATGAGGTAAAAGGCTATGACATGTTGAAACAAATAGCTCTTCATACATGGGAAAATAACCCAAATGTGTATTTTATTATTGGAGGAAAAGAAGAACCTTTAAAAGGCTTGAATGATTCTCGTTGGATTGAACTGGGCTGGGTAAATACTTGTGAACTTTTGAATGAAATTGATGCTTTTATTTTACCAAATAAAGAAACATATTTTGATATAATTTTATTGGAAGTTTTGAGACAAGGTGTTCCCGTTGTCATCTCAAAAACAGGTGGAAACAAGTGGTTCGAAGACAAGAATGTTGTTGGTATACATGGTTATAATTATGAAGACAAAGAAAGATGTTCTTGTATACTAAAACAGTTGTATGATGATAAAATTAAAGATTTACTAATTCAACAGAAAATCGCGAATGAGCAATTCTTTGATGAATATTTCTATATGCCTAAATATATAGATCGATATGTTTCTGAACTAAAAAAAAGATTGTGATCCCAAACAATAAATTTTAATTACATTGCTACCGATGGACCATTTAGCAATGCATTTATTTAAATAAAACTCTTTTTAAGGATTTGCGATAATCTTAAATTTATTTGTTTCCGTAATACCCGGCGTACCATTCTGCAAACTTTCTTAAACCTTCGCGGAGAGGTGTTGCGGGTTTGAAACCGAAATCATTCTCCAGGGCGGTCGTGTCGGCGTAGGTCACGGGCACATCGCCGGGCTGCATGGGCACGAGTTCCTTGTGGGCTTCGAAGTCGTAATCGGCGGGGAGCACCTTCGCACGGACGAGTTCTTCTTGGAGTATCGTCACGAAGTCCAGCAAGTTTTCGGGGTGGTTGTTGCCGATGTTGTAGACCTTGTACGGCGGGAGCGGGAGGCCGTCTTCACCATTTTGCTTTTCGGGAGCGTGCTGCATCACGCGCACGACGCCTTCGACAATGTCATC
>OCTW011482254.1_pt1 | contig 17010 bp, 20 predicted proteins | sample 1539671 | NCBI WGS metagenome assembly OCTW01 (sample SAMN02144230, study PRJEB22623) | gut metagenome | biome: sheep rumen | host: Ovis aries | place: New Zealand
TGAACCAATTAATAAGATGGTTATGAGTAATAACCAATATATCGATATTCCAGTAAAGAGGTGACAATATGGAAGAAGAAAAGAAAAACGGAGTGTGGAGAACAATGCCGAGTGGTGCAAGAGTGTTCTTTGAGAATGGAAAACCTCATAAAAGGAATATAAAAAAGGAATTAAAGAAACAACAAGAAAGACAAAAAGAGAAATATGACAGGATTCAAAGAAAGTTAAGAAAACAATTTGGTTTAGGTGTAACCACCAAAAACACAGTTGAAAATCATCCACAGCATAAATTATTAGAGCAAATTGATTTAAATGAAGACAATATAAACAAGGCACTAAATAAGTATGAAAAATTGATAAAAAATGATAAAATAGAAAATGCAATAGTTATTACCAAAGAAGGAAAAGTATATCAGTGCTTTGGAAATAAGACTAATGTGTGGCCTGATTATGATCTAAAAGATGAATTAAGAGGTGCAGTAGTCACACACAATCATGTTTCTACAGAAACTAATTATGGTTTTAGCAAATCAGATACTAGATTATTTAAAGAATATCAATTATCAAGATTAAGAGGTATTGATGATAAATATACGTATGAATTAAATTCTAACAAAGGGCCTGTTCTAAATATACCTGAAGATTATCAATTTAAAGAATACGGATATGAACATTTAATGTCTATTCAATATGCTATTGACAATAATATTTATTATATGAGGTGGAATAATGAGTGAAGAAGAAAAAAGTGAAATAAGTGCACTTTATACAAAATATGCTAAACAAGGTTTGGCTGATTGTAAGGATATGACACCAGAAGAAGAAAAAAAATATGTAGAGGAAAAAGAAAAAGAAATATTAAATGAATTAGAAAAAATAAAGGAAAAATATAGCACTCAACAATAGAGTGTTTTTATTATGTAAGGATGTGGAAAAGTGTTAAGATTTAGCGAGGATAAGTTAGAAGAAGAAAAGAGCATATCAGCTCTTTTTTCAAGTGTTTCTATGGAATTAGAGGCACGAAAGAAATTATATGCAGAATTTAGAAGAAAATTAACTGATGAGGAATTGGCTAGTTTAGATGATAACGATATAAAAGTTCCACTACAGAGATATTTATCTGTAATGGCAGTTGGATTCTTTGCTGGAAAACCACCAGTATATAAAGTACATGCATATGACGAAGAAATAGATAAATTGAATCAAGATTTATTCGATAAGTCACCAAATGATGAAGAAAAAGTAAAAGAAATGGAATTCATCATAAAGCATGTTACTGACTATAATGATGATGGAAAAGAGTTCTTTAGTTTAGCATTTGATTATTTTGTTAAACGAGGATGCTATGAAATATTATATAAAAATAGTGACTCAGAAATAGTTTATTCAAAAAGTGATGCACTAGAGACAGTTGCTATTTGGGATTATTCTGTTCCAAAGAACTTGATAGGTTTATATAGATTGATAAGAACAACTCTTGCAAATGGAGAGTATCAGCAAATGGTAGAATTAACAACAAAAAGTGGAAAAAGATACTATATGGATACTCCAGAGAAAAGAAAACTATTCGGAACAGATAAATATGAGGCTCAATTTAAAGATGAACCGTTATTCAAAGAAGATAAGAAAAAAGCCGAGCCTAACAAGTGGAATGATCTACAAGTTATTGCTTTAGAAAATGAACATGGATTAAACATCTTTGAAAATGTAGATAGTTTAATAAGTGGATATGAAAGAGTTATACAAAACTCTAGAAATACATTTAAGTATAATGATGAAGCAATTTTAGCAGTTTCTGGTTATACTCCTGAAAATCCAATGACAATAGAAAATGAAAAAGGACAAACTATCATAAATCCAGCAAGAAAACTCGAAGATGAATATGTTTTAACTTCTAAAGTAAGATACTTACAAGAAGGTGGAAAATTAGAATGGATTTTAAAACAAGTAAATGACAACGCATTACAAAATCATAAGAAAACACTTATGGATCTAATTTGCTTATGTTCATTCATTCCAAATATGACAGATTTAGGATTTACACAAGCCGATAATAATTCTGCACTAGAAAAGAAGTTCTTTGCTTTACAGCAATTGATAACGGATGCTGAAAGTGACTTTAAAATGGGATTATTAAGAAGATGGGAATTAATATTCAGTAAGTTTAATCAAGACAAAGGAAAAGAGTATGATTTCAGAAATGTTGAAATAACATTACAACGAAATATGCCAAGTGATTCATCAAGCGAAACATCAAGAGCATTATCTCTAAGAGATTTATTAAGTGATGAAACTATTATTGGAATGTTACCTGATGATTTAGATCCTAAAAACGAAATAGCAAAGAAACAAACTGAATCAGAGGATAATATGCTAAAGAATATAGAAAGAATGAAAGCCTTTAAAGAACAAGGAGCAAATATAGATGATGCATCTATTCAAGAACAAACAGGAAAAGATGAAATATCAACGATGAAAGATGATAGAGAAATAGTTAAAGAAGTAAATGCAAAACAACAAGAAAACCAAGAAAAAGAGGAAAAAGAAATAAAAGAAGAAGATATAAAGAAAAAGTAGGTGTTTGAATGGATAACAATAAAATACTTACAGAAAGATGGAAAAATATAGATGAATATCTTAAAGAATATCTAAAAAAATATAATAAAGTTGATAAAAAGACAAGAGAAGAACTGCAAGATATGATTGATGGATTAAATATCAATTATGATGATTTAAATAAAATAGTTCCTAAAAATAAAAAAACAAGACTAGATAGCAAGATACAAGATGTTATAAGTGATATAAATGAAGATAATTATTTCTTCTTCTATTTATTTAATATTTTAAATAAAAATGCTATTACATATAGAGAATATATAGAAGCGATAATTTACTTAATGTTTTATAAACAAAGAATGACTCTTGATGAATTTGAGAGTTTTTTTATTAAAAAGGTAATAGAAGAATCATATACTGCAGGAATAAGTGATATAAAATCATTAAAGCCACGAAAATCCTTTGTTTTGTTCACAGATGAAATATTATACCTAATTCTTAATATTCCTCTTATATATGGCACTAGAGAAGACTATATGATGTCTTTAGACTTATTAAATGCACAGGAATTGTTAAAGAAAATAATAACATCCATCCAAATTAATGCAACAATAGATTTGTTTAACGGAATGTATGAAGCATTCTTTAATAAATGCAGAAATAAATATATTTGCATAAATGAAGATAAATCCAGTGGAGCTATGGAAAATTTGATTGAAACATATGCTAATTTAGGATATATAGAAGCAGGAAAACAAAATGGTGTAAGAAAATGTCGATTTATAGCTGAAATTGACAAAAGAACAACTAAAATGTGTGAATCATTAAATAATCAAATATTTGATTTAGATAAAGTAAATACATATCAAAGATACAGTGATTACGATAAAAGAATAGTAACATATACAACTAAAGGATTAGTTGTAGGAGAAAATCTTCCACCAATAAGTAATCACTTTCACTGGTGTAGATCTACTATTACTTATTTAATAGATAACGAAAAAGAAGTAGAACACATTAGAGAAAATATAAAGATTGCTAACGATTATGATAGAGAACAATTCTTGCGTTATAAAAAATACTATGGCGATGAAATAACTGATGATATTGAAGAATTTGCAAAAATGAGATATAATAACCCTGATGAATGGAATCACCTAAAGATTAATTACAATGATAGAAAAATAAGATATAAAATCAGAAATAACTTTAATTTAAAGGTTAATGAAAATAAGAATAATAGACATATCGAAAATACAAAGGAATTTCTACAGTATACAAAGAAAAATTCTGATATTAGTGTATTAACTATTAATAATGAGGAAGCTCAAAAGGTTATTAATAAATTTGCTGGATTTGGATATAAAAAGAAAAAAAGAAACGGCTCTTTTGATAATAAAGAAGTGATAAAGGCTGACAGACAAATTGGATATGTTTATGATATCAATGGTGAAAAGGTTTATACAAATAAAGGAACAATTCATTATTCTAATACAGGTACACATTTGGTACCAACACTAAAGGAGTGATATCAATGATTGAAAAACTTAAAAAATTATATGGCAAAAGAGTAAGAGTTGTAACCAACGATAATTATGTAATTGTTGGTAAATTTAGTGTGTATCAAAGACCAGGAGACAATGAATATGAATGCGATACCATTTGTATAGAAGATGAACCAAATAGTTTGATAGAAATTAAAGTTAATGAAATAAAAGAAATAGAATTAAGCACTCAATAGAGTGCTTTTTTACTGGAGAAATAACATGAAAGAAAAAGAAATATATAAGATTATAATGACGGAGCATAGATGCCCTAATTGTAATAGGCTTTTATTTAAAGGAAAGATAAGAGGAGATTACAATATAGAGACAAAATGCCCAAGATGTAAAAAAATCATTGAATTTAATAGGAAAACAAAGTAGGAAAGAGGAAACAATCGTTTCCTTTTTGTTTTGGAAATCTCATAGTTTGAACTTTGTTATTCTGCTGTATTCAAATATTAAACTCATATAAGTAGCCAATCCTTTACTTTGTATATATTTGGTGTGAGACGAGTAGTTGATGTGTGGTTTAGCAACTACATTATATATTGAGGTGACTTATGGAAAAATTAAAAATAGAGATGTTAAAGATATATAAACCAATAAGTAATCTCGATTGGATGAATTATAAATTGATTAAAAGCGATGTAACATTCCATCACATAATAAAAAGAGAAGATGGAGGTAGAAGAGATATTGAAAATGGAGCATTGTTAATGCCTGTAGCACATCAATATCTTCATTTAATCGAGTATAAAGATATAGAAACATATAATGCTATAAATAGAATTTTTAAGTATATTAATCAGCAAAAACAAGAGCCAACCTCAGAACAAAGAGAAATTATAGAGTATTTATTAAAACAATTTGAAGAAGCACATAAATGGGATAAAGGATCAAAAGGCAAATTATTAATTAAACATAAATATTTAGAAAGAGAAATGCTTTGATAGTTTAAAGGTAGAATCTCGGTCTCCAAAACCGATGGTCTAGGTTCGAGTCCTAGTCGGAGTGCCATGTGGAATTAGTTTAATGGTAGAACAACTGCCTTCCAAGCAGTTAGTGTGAGTTCAATTCTCATATTCCACTCCATATTGCATAGTGGTGGAATTGGTAGACACACAGAGCTTTGAACTCTGATATTACTAGTTCGAGTCTAGTCTATGCAACCAGATCTTGGTTAATCTTCCGTTAGCACTAACTTTTATAGTTAGTGTACTGATGATATGTCCGTACGCTTGTCTAATAAACAGGTAGGAGTAGGTAGCTATTCCCATGTCGTCAGTACAGTACTTATAAAAGAGTACTAAGTGGCTTAATTCAATCTCGTGCTATTCCTTGTGGGTAGCACAGAGTAGATATATAAATAATGGACTAGTAAAGGTTTGATAGGAGTAATTACCTATATTCTAGGCGATTTGATTAATCACTCTTTTAATTTAATCAACTAAAAGAGAAAACACTTTGTATCTATTCTGTGGTATCTACAATGATACTAAGTCGATATTACATCGACTTTTTTTGTGGGGTAAATCCCATAATTTGTTTGAAAAAAGGCAAACTTAATGGTGGCATAATGCAATGTTGATATCAATTGCTAAGGGTAAACGTTAAGGTGGCAAGAGGAGGAAAAAAGTATGGATAACAAATTTGAAAAAGTAATGAAATTAAACATTCAATTATTTGCAGAAGGAGAAGAAGAAAAAGATTCAACTCCGGCAAAGGCAGAAGAAAAAGAAGAAGTAATGACTTTTGATGAAATTCTTGAAGATAAAACATATCAAGGAGAATTCGATAAACGCATTACTAAAGCTCAAGAAACTGCAGTTGCAAAAGCAAAAGAACAATGGGAGAAGGAACAAGCTCAAAAAGTAGCTGAATCTAAAAAATTGGCTGATATGGACGAAATTCAAAAAAAAGATTATGAAATTGAGAATCTAAAAAAAGAATTAGCTCAACGTGATGCTGATAAGCAAGCAACTGATTTAATGAATGAAGCTATAAAACAAGCGAGTGAAAAAGGTATCCCTTTAGAATTTATGACTGCATTGAACTATAAAAATGAAACAGCCGAAAGCATTACAAAGAAAATAGAAGTATATGCAAAAGGCCTTCAAACAATAAAAACAAATGCAATAGAAAATTATTCTAAAGAAAGTGCTCCACAAGTGGGTAATTACAAAGGGGAAACAAAAGAATACTCAAAAATGAGTTATGAAGAACTAAGTAAACTACCTGAATTTCAAGAAAAATAAAATAAAGAAAGAAGGAAAAAATAATGCCAAAATTTGACAAAAAATCATTTAATGAAAAAGCTTTTGGTAAGTACATGGAAACTGTACCAAGAGAAAGATTAAATACTTTAATCAAAGCAAATATTTTTAAAAGCAATCAAAATATTAGAGATACATTTAGTTCTCAAACAGGAAGTGCATATGCTGTAATTCCAATGATTGGCAGATTAAAGGGAACTCCTGCTAATTATGATGGAACTACTGATTATGGAGATGCAAAGAAATTAAATACTTATGAACGAGGAGTAGTAGTAATTGGTCGTAAAGATAAATTCTCTGAAGAAGATTTCTCATACGACATTACTAGTGGGGTAGACTTTATGAGTCAAGTTGGTGCTCAATTAGGAGACTATTGGGATACTGCTAACGAAGATATCTTAATATCTATCGTAAAAGGTTTATTTGCAAGCTCTACTGAATTCGCTACAAAGCATACAAGTGAAGTAACTAGCTTTACTGAAACTGCATTAAACAGTGCAATTCAAAAAGCATCTGGAGACAGAAAGCAAAAATTCTCATTAGCAATTATGCATAGTGCAAAAGCTACTGAGTTAGAAAATTTAAAAGTATTAAATTACTTAAAATATACTGATCCAAATGGTATTGAAGTTCAATTAAATTTAGCTCAATGGAATGGAAGACTAGTATTAGTAGATGATGAAATCACAACTATTACAGCTGATAATACAACTAAATATGTAACATATGTATTTGGTAATGGTTCATTCGATTATGAAGATATTGGAGCTAAAGTTCCATATGAAATGGATAGAGATGCCGATAATGATCAAGATATATTATATTCTCGTGAAAGAATTGTTATCGCTCCATATGGATTCTCATATACAAAAGCAAAGCAAGCTACACTTTCTCCAACTAATGAAGAATTAGCAGATGGTTCTAACTGGGAATTAGTAAAGGATGGAGAAGGACACGATATCAATCATAAAGAGATTGCTATTGCAAGAATTATCTCTCCAGTTGAAGCTTAATGAAGTATAAAAACAAAGTATCAGGAGAAGTAATCGAACCTAAAACTTTTACTGAAAAATATATTTGTGAGAACAATTCAAATTATGAAATTGTTTCTAATAATAAATATAAAGAACCAATAGAAGAGGAAGTAGTAGAAGAAGTAATCGAACCTGCTGAAAAAATATCAGTGGAAGAACCAATAGAAGAGGAAGTAATAACAGTTCCTACTTCTGATAAGAAAAAAAATAAAAAATAAGGAGAGTGCATCATGGAAGAAAATACAAATGAAGAAATAACAGAAGAAACTAAAATTAATGAAATTTTAGAAGAAATAAAAAAAGATTTAAGTGACAACTATTATGATAATGATGATACTGTACTTAAAAACCTGTTAGAAGATGTTATTGCTGATGCTCTTTCCATTTCTAACAGGAAATTTAAAAGTGACAAAGTGAATCAAATAGAAATTTTAAGTAGCAATATAAAAAAAGCTGTTAAAACCATATACATTCAAAGAGGTACTGAAGATGTTAAAACTAGTGGAGAAGCTGGAGAAAGTAAAACTTATGCCGATTCAATAGAAATAATGGAAAAAGACATAATAAGACAGAATAAGAGGATTATGATCTAATGCAATTAAAAAGATTACTTGAATGCTCTTTGAATCTTAAAGTTCGTAAAAAACAGACTAATGGTACATATAAAGAAATTGGTAATACCTTAATAGACACGTATAAAGTTGAAAAAGAAGAATTAGTTGATCAAGTAAGTGCAACCGTATATGGTGCAAATGTAAATAAAACTTATAGATTGCATTCTAATTTGAAAAAACTAGAAAAGTATTTGTCTGATAAGGTTAATCATAGTGATGATAATGTATCTAAATACTTTATTACTATTGGAAATGATAATTATAAGATAGTTGCAGTAAAGAAAAATTGGATTGATGTTGAACTAATATGAAAACGTTAGATCAATTAAGTGAATCTCTACTTGTTTGGAGAGATAAAAAAATAAAAAGACTTATAGAAGCTCAAAAAATAACAGCTGAACAGGTCCACAAAGATGTTTTAATTAATGCACCTCATAATACAGGTGAATATGCATCAAGTATAAAAGTATCAGAGACTACATATGAAAATAACGTTATACGTACTTCTATATACACGGATATGACTAGTGCTGATGATAGCAGTATAGTTATTGGAAGAATGATAGAACATGGTACTGGTATATATGCATTAGAGCCACATATAGGACATACTAAGACATTCAAAGAAAGTGGATATCAATATTGGTATGTACCTGCGAAATCAGTTAAACGTGCCATAGGAAGAAGTATATTCATTAATGGAGTAGAATTCTATATTGCATATGCCCAGCCTGCAAAGCCACACTTTTTACCAGCTTTACAAAAAAATAAATCTTTTTACTTAAATGAAATTAGAAAGGCAATGAGAAAATGAAAGAAGTAAGAGAATTATTCCAAGCAAAATTTAATGAAATATCGGCCATTGAATCAGGACCACCAATTCCAGATTCAATCATTGAAGAAGGAACAACTTATTTTGGATATGAATTGCAAGAATCGTTTTTAAATAGTGACACTGATAGCAATTATGCAATGCAAATATCAATAATTGGTAGATTAGTGAGAAAAGATTTAGCTAAAGAAAACACATTAGAGATAATTGATGAAGCTTTGGAATCACTTAAAGAAAAGTTAAAAGAATTACATATTAAATACTCATATAGAGATATTTCGATAGAAAATGGTATTCGTAAGATACAAGTATCTGGAGATTGTAGATATAGTGAGTTAATAAAGAAAAATAGGGTTCAATAGAACTCTTTTATTTTGAAAGGAGAAAAAAATATGGATGAAGTGTTAGATTATTCTACATTTAATGGAACTAAACTTGAGTACAGTGAAAATAATACTACTTGGACTCAAGTAAAAGGATTAACAAAAGTTCCTGATATTGGTGGAGAACCTAATAAAGTTGATACTACTACATTAGATAATAAGAAGTATCAAACAAATAAAAATGGTTTAATGCCAGCACAAAGTTATGCATATGAATTTAATTTAGAAGATCCTAGTGCTACAGCTAATATTAAGCTAGCTAGTGATCTAGAAGATGCAGGTAAAGTTTATCATTGGAAACTTACATATTCAAATGGAATTGTTGTAACATATGATTCTGATGTAAGAACTGATATCAAAGGTGGAGGTAGTGATGAATTAATTAAATTCGGAATGTATCATTCACCAGTTGGTGAACCAGTAAGAACAATACCTACTGAAACAGTTGGAAATTAAAAAGGTATAGAGACAAACTAGATTTGCTCAACAGAAAAAGAGGATTAGTTTAATTTCTATACCTCTTTTTTTGTATATAAAAATAAAAAAACAAAGGAGATTTTATAAAAATGAATTATCACATAATTGAATTAAATGGAAAAGAAATTAAATTCAGATTAAAAAGTAAGGATAGCATTGAAATAGAAAGAAAATATGGAAAATCAGTTATTGATTTAATTGGCGATCCTTCAATGACAAGTGTCATTACATTACTAAAATATATGAGAAGAGGAGAAATTCCAAATTTTAGTGATGACAATACATACGAACTATATGATTCGTTAGTAGACAACAACTATGTAATGGAAACTATATTAACAGAAATTCTATATCCAACATTAGTTGTAAGTGGTTTTTTGAAAAAAGAGGACATGGACGAAGCTCTAGCGAATATAGAGAACAAAAAGAGTTCCGACAAAAACCAAGAAGACTAGAACCAATTATAGAAAAACTATATGAAGAACTATTAGAATTTGATTTCAAGTATGAAGAACTCTATGAAATGACTGTTAAAGAACTGATGAAAACACTTGAAAACAGAAAAAAAGGATTAGGATACAAATTATGGAAACAAGCATATTTAATAGGCCAAGCTGTATGGTCTAAAGATTTTCCACAGAAGTCTGAAGATGCATGTCCAGAATTATATCCTAAAAAATCAGGTATACCTATGCCAGATTTTCTTAGAGAAAAATACATAAAGAGAGGAGGTAGGTAGGTATGGATGATAAAGAAAAATTTGGTGTCGAGTTGGAGTTGATAACTAATTCATTTAAGAAGAAATTTGATGAAGTAGTCAAGAAAACAAAAGATTCTTCTAAACAAATAAAAAGCCAAGTATTATCAGGATGGACCGTTGGAATTGATACTAAAGGAGCATATGAGCATTTAGATCAACTAAAGAAAAAAGCTGAAGATTTAGCTAAAGAAAATAAAGTTGATGTAAAAGTAGATAATAATGGTATCGGTGCAACATTAGAGCAATATAGTAAGATGTCTGATGAAGTTGTTAATAAATTCACAATGTTAAATAGTCAAATAAGAGATTCATCAAAAGAATTAAATGAGTCTGGGACATTTTTTGGAAAATTAGGTCAAAAGGCGAGAAATTTTTCTGATGAATTAAAAAGTGCTTGGGATAGTGTTGACAGTATAAAAGAAATAAAGAAAAATCTTAAAGAACTGCAAAGCGACATTAATGTACAAGCTTTTGATACATTAAAATCAACGATGGAATCGTTAGGAAATGTAAAAATGTCGGACAGTGAGTTTAAAAACTTACTTATTCAAACTGAGGCATACACAGATGAATTAAAACAGGCATTTGAAATGAAACAAAAGATAAAATCTATAAAATTAGATGATATAAATTTAAAAGTAAAAGATAATGTATTTAGTAACATAATTAACAAAGCAAAAGCAACAGGAGCTTTAATTAAACAACATTTAAGTGATTCATTTGCTGGAAAGACAATTAGCAAAGTAAAAGAATTCGGAGCAAAAGTTGCAGACATTTTCACAAAAGCAAAACCAAATATATCTGGATTTGGAGATAGAATTTCAAAGGCATTTTCTTCAGGAATAGGAAGCATCAAACGTTTTGCAATTGGATTATTAGGTATAAGAACTATAATGGGCTTTATAACACAACAAGCAAAAGAATATATATCTAATAATGAACAACTTCAAGCTCAAGCACAAGCTTTAAGTGCAGGGTTTCAACAACTATTAGCTCCTGTGATTGAAAGAATAGTTGGATTAGCATCTAGAATAATGGCATATGTAGGAGCTATCATAAAATTAATTACAGGTGTAGATATCTTAGCAAAAGGAATGGCAAGTGTATCTAAAAATACCAAAAGTGCATCTAAGTCAGCAAAAGAAATGAAAGGTTCACTAAGTGGATTAGATGAAATAATTAATATTGCAAGTGATTCTGGAGATTCAGGTGGCGGAGGAGATGCAGGATTGCCAGAAGCTCAATTTCCTGAAATAGATACAGCACCATTAGAAAAGTTTATCAATAAAGCCAAAGAACTATTTGCTAAGATATTTGAGCCTTTTCAAAAAGCATGGGAAAAGAATAAAGAAGGTCTTATTTCAAGTTTTACTGGAATGGTTGATAGTTTAGCTGGTTTAGGAAAATCAGTAGGTGAAAGTTTATTAGAAGTTTGGACTAATGGAACTGGAGAAGAAATAATATCAAACATTCTTGAAGGATGGCAACAAATATTTGATATTGTTGGAGGAATAGCTGATGCTTTACAACATGCTTGGGATAATGCAGGAAATGGTACAGCAATTATTCAAGCTATATCAGACATATTTATAGATATTCAAGAATTTGCTCTATCAATTGGAGATAGCATTAAAAAATGGGTTTTATCAGAAGAATTTCAAACAGCATTAGATAGAGTTGTTAGTTTTATAAAGGATATTGCAGAAGGTATTAAGAATGTATGTGATTGGTTATTAGAAATGTATAACAAATATGCAAAACCAATTATAGACGAAAAATTATTACCAATGATTGATGAAGTGATAATTGCTATTTCTGATGTATGGAATGCTTGTAAACCAGTTATAGATAAAATAGTAGATGCAATAAGAAAATATGTTGAACCAGTAATAAAAGATGTATGCAAAGCTCTAGGTGGTGTAATAGATATTATTAGAGGTATTGCACAGTTTGTTAGTGGAGTGTTCACTGGAGACTGGAAAAAAGCATGGACTGGTATAAAAACAATATTTAAAGGTATTTGGGATACATTATCAGGAATTGTATCTGGAGTGTTTAATGCTATATGGGGTGCTATAAAAGGTGTCTTAAATGTCATAATCGGAGGTTTTGAAGGATTTATTAACATTGTAATAAAAGGACTAAATAAATTATTAAAACCACTTAGAGATTTAGGAAATGAAGTGCTTAAATTAGTAGGAGCTAAGGTAAGTATTGGAAATATATCAACTGTAAGTCTTCCAAGACTTGATGTTGGTACTGATTATGTTCCTGCTGATATGATGGCTATTATCCATAAAGGAGAAAAAATAATACCTAAAAAGTTCAATAGTGAACAATATATTAATCAGATATCTAATAATCAAGAAACAAATGATTTGTTGAGAGAATTAATAGAAGTCATAGAAGGTAAAGATACTAATTTTTCTGTTGATGGTAAAGAATTAGCACGTGTTGTAAGAAAATATAATAATCAACACGACAGAATTATGGGGAGGTCATATTAATGAATGTATGGTACGTAAAAATTAATGGAGCATATACTAAAATGCCATCTCCATCAAAATATGGAGGAGAATGTGAAGACTTAGATTCAAATTCATATAGATCTGTTGCTACAGGAGATTTAATAGATAGTGTGATTAGTACTAGATGGAGTAAATTAAAATTCTCATATAATTGTTTATCAGAAGAAGATTTTAATTATATTTCAAATATAATAAGACAAAATCCAATAGAAGCAAAATGTTTACATCCAATATATAGTGGAGGTTATATTGAAGCAAAATTTAGAGTATCAAAGTTTTCATGGGATATATTAGAGACAGGAGACTATTCACTGTCTTTTAATATGGTTCAAAAGAAGAAAGTGAGCGGTCAATAATGATAAAAATATACTTTGATGATCAACTCATAGATGATGAAAACTATGTACAAATAAAAAATGAATTTAAATTATTTGATGAGGAGTTCTATTTAGGAGCTTCTTCATCAAATACATTCGATATAACCATACCATCGACTGCTGTAGAAACAATACCAGAAAAAATAACAATAGAAGTTGATGATGAACCTTATGCAACTTTAATAGTTGATGACTATAACTATAAAGATAACAACATGCTAGAACTAAAACTTGTTGATAAAATGGTAAATCTAAATAAAGGATATGATGCTTCTAGTATTGTTCCATGTACTACAGGGAATATTTATAGAAATATATTGAGCACATTTGATATAGAAACAGATGTGACATCATTTACGAATGATGATATTGTAGTTGACTACTACGATAATACGATAAGTGGGTTAGAATACATGCAATATCTTGCAGAGTTGAATGGTGGATATTCACAGATAAATAGTAATGGGAAACATGAATTAAAAGAATTTAAAGAAAGTTCGACAAGAATTGATATAAATGAATGTTCTGATTTTAAGTTAGGACAAAAGCACAAAATAGAAAGAGTAGTATTTGATAATGGATTGCTAAAATTTGAAACAAGTTCGGATGAGTCGTTAGAAACATTGTATCTTAATCAGAACAATGTTTTTATTAACACTGAAACTGTGTTTAACAAAATTGCTAATAAGATATTAAATTTTGAATTTTATTCTATAACTGTATCTAATTGCCCAATTGATCCAAGTGTAAGAGCTGGGGACATCATAACATTTTATGATGATGATGGAAATGAATATCCAACAATTGCACAATATTCTTTAAATTATAATGGTGGCTGGATTGGTGGATATAGTTTAGATATTAATTCTAAACAAAGACAAGAAACCAAAATAAAGGGTGATATTGAAAGAGTAAAAGCACTTGCAGTTACATTGGATAGAAATTTAAATGAATTAAGAATAGATGTCAGAGAGACAGAACAAAGTGTAGAAGATTTAGCTAATTCAATAGAATTTTTTAGTGTTGATTTGGCACAAGAAAATTTAGTTATTTCAACGTATAAGAATTCAAAACCATACAACAATGCTACTTATAACATAAATTATTATGGTTATTTTAAAGGAGCTCAGATAACTCCTAGTGTGTCTATTTCAGGATCACAAAACGGAGTTACAACAACTAGTGATTCAACAAAATTGATGTTTAGTGTTTCAAATACAACAGCTATAGCAAATAAAACGTTTACTTATGATGTTACATTCAGCTATACAGATACTGAAACAGGGACTTCATATAGTGTATTAAAGAAAGTAATGGTAACTCTAGCATTGCAAGGAGAAACTGGTCCAGCAGGTCAAAATGGAGCAGATGGAACAAGCACTTATTTTTATGTAAGGTATTCTAAAAATGCTAGTGGAAATCCTATGGTAGTAACTCCAACATCTGAAACAGAGTATATGGGAGTTGCAACTACAACAAGTCCAACTGCTCCAACTTCATATTCTGCATATACATGGTCAAAAACAAGAGGTGCTCAAGGAATTCAAGGGCCATCAGGAGAAGATGGAATAAGTTCTTATTTACATATAAAATATTCTGATGATGGTGAAAACTTTACAGAAGACAATGGAGAAACTCCAGGTGTTTGGCAAGGAACATATATTGATACTAACCCAACAGATTCAGAAGAATTTGATGACTATAATTGGGTAGATACATCTATATATGTAAAAGATGACTTAATGAGTCTGCAAGATAATATAAATCAAACTAACACCAATATCACTAATGTAACCACAAATTTAAAAAATAATTATTTAACAAGTGAAGAAGTAAATGCTTTACAAAAACATAATGAAGAAACATTAGATCAATTAAAGGAAGAGTATGCATCTCTAGCAACTACATCAAACCAAGTTCAAATTCAAGTTGGATCTATTTTAAGTAATGGTGTTAATAAAATAACAACCGCTACGGGATATACATTTGATGAGAATGGTCTTGATATTTCTAAAAAGGGAGAAGAAATGCATAACTCAATGAATAACGTAGGTATGTATGTAAAAAGAAATGAGTATGAAGTATTAGGAGCAGATTCAAGTGGTGTTAGAGCTGAAAATATAACAGTAAGAAATTATCTAACCGTGGGAAAAAATTCAAGATTTGAAGATTATAAAACCAACCGCACAGGTTGTTTTTTTGTTGGGAGTGATAGCTGATGGCAAACTCAATAGGACGAGTATACCTAAATGGATGTAACTATGAAATAGCTTATGACTTACTGAGTCAGAACATAGCTAATAATACATCAACAGTACGTTTTTATGGTATCTTACATGTAACAAATAACTATATTGCGTGGTCCAGAGGTACTGCTAGAGTTTGGGGAAAGACAAATAGCTTAGGGACTAGATATAATAAAGGTGATCATTGGCTTGTTCAACAAGATGCTACTATTTCACATAACGCAGATGGAACTAAGACAGGCGTGTACGTTGATGGTTCATTAAACACTTCTTTCGTTAGTGGCTCGGCAAGCGGATATATTAATCTTCCGACGATTCCAAGGGCGAGTTCAATAACTGCAACTGATGCTTATGTTGAATCTGCAACAAGTATTAATATTTCAAGAGCAACATCAAGCTTTAAGCATAAAATAACTTACTCATTTGAAGGATTAACGGGAACTGTTGCAGAAAATGTTGATACAAACTATGGATGGACAATCCCAAATAGTTTGTACGATAAATTAACAACAAAGAGTAGTGCTACTTGTACATTAACTTGTCAAACATATAATGGTTCTACACTAATAGGTAGCAAGTCTACAACATTTAAAGTATCTGTAGATGCGGAAAAAAACAGACCAAGTATAACTGCAACAATTGTTGACACAAATGCAACAACAATAAATCTGACAGGTTCAAATGCAAAATTAATTAAATATTATTCAAATGCAAAAGTTACTATGACTGCAACCGCTAAAAATGGAGCTACTATAAAAAGTAAGAAAATTTCATGTGGTGATGGGAAAAGTCTTACAGATAATGGAACAATTAATAATGTTGAATCAGGAAAGTTTACAATTAGTGCGACAGACTCACGAGACATTTCTAATTCAATAAGTAAGACACAAGATATAGTGGAATATATAAAATTGTCTCTAAATGCTAATTTTTATAGAAGTCAGCCGACTAACAATGAAGTGGTTTTAGATTATAGTGGAAATTTCTTTAACAAGTCATTTGGAAGCGTTACTAATACTTTAAGCCTAAAATATAGGTATAAAGAACATAGTTCGTCCACATGGAGTAGTTATACTAATTTAACGCCAACGAAAAGTGGTGATACTTTCAATAAAGGATCTACTGTAAAGTCATTAGGGAGCGTTTTTGATTATAGAAAAGAATATGATTTTGAACTAGTTGCTGCAGATAAATTAATGACAATTACTGCAAAACAGACCATTTCAGTAGGAAAACCAATTTTTGATTGGGGAAAAGAAGATTTTCAATTTAATGTACCTGTATTTTTAAAAGATGGGAACGAAATACTAGAATATGAAGTGGTAGATGAATGGTAGGAGGAATAGATATGAAAAAATGGCTTGAATATATATATATATATATATA
>OCTW011587408.1_pt1 | contig 17004 bp, 10 predicted proteins | sample 1539671 | NCBI WGS metagenome assembly OCTW01 (sample SAMN02144230, study PRJEB22623) | gut metagenome | biome: sheep rumen | host: Ovis aries | place: New Zealand
CCCGCCGTTTCCATGTTTTTACATAAAATACACCATTTCCTCTGTATTATCCTTCTTGCGACAGATACTACGCTATGATATACTTATATAATGTGTTTTATAGTGCCGAAGTATCGGCTTTTATCGGCAGATCATAATGAACGGATATGCCGAAATGGAAGTTTTATCGGACGGTTTATCACGTGACAGTTATGCCTGAATGCCAGTATTTATCGGATGGTTTATCATATGGTGGATATACCGATATGGCTGTCTTGCAGGCAGGGGTATTATGGAGTTTATATATAAAAAGGGTAGCAAAGAGTCCACGGTTTTTTGGAGGGAAGGAAAATGGCGGATTGGATAGTAATCGTTGATGATGAGGATATGAGCCTGAAAATGGCCGGTCATATACTGAGTAAGCATGACAAGAGAGTAACAACGCTGAAAACAGGTCAGCTGCTTCTTGATTACCTGAAGAATAATACGCCTGACCTGATCTTACTGGACATAAATATGCCGGAAATGGATGGTTTTGAGACCTTTATCAGGCTCAGGACCATGCAGGAGGAGCTCCGTATGGAGAAGATACCGGTTGTATTTCTGACTGCTGAGGAGGCTGCAGAGGCAGAGGCCAGAAGCTTTGAGATGGGTATCTCCGACTATATAAGAAAGCCGTTTAATCCGGATGATCTGATCAGAAGGATCGATAATATAATTGCTAAGCATAAGAGCAGCATACAGACTCCGAACGAGGTGACAAAGGATCCATTGACCGGTCTGATGACTAATGCAGCCATTCAGGATAAACTCGGAGTTATCTGCCGCAGACAGGCAGGCTGCTTTATGATGATAGAGCTTGATTCGTTTGAAGCGTTTGAAGAGACCTACGGTCAGGATGATGGAGCCGATCTCCTTCTTTCATTTACTGAACTGTTAAAGAAAGAACTGGGTGAGAGCAGCATAATAGGGCGTATGGATAAGGCCGTATTTTCAGCATTCTGTCCGGAACTGTCCTCAAAAAATGACATCAAGAGGCTTTCTGTAAGCCTTAATTCCGGTCTGGGCGAGGCTGCCAAAAGCCTTGTAGACGGTCCGGCTGACATGCCTCTCGGAGTTTCTCTCGGAGTTATGTTCGTATCCGGTATCGGAAGCGATTTTACAGAAATACACAGGCTTACCTGCAGGGCACTTGAAACTGCAAAACAAACAGGCAGGCACGACTATATGATCTATGATCTGAGCGGAGATGCCGAAGCGGAAGATGCTCAGAAGGTCAGTCTGAAGACTCTTTCCATGATCCTTTCGGAAAGAAATATAGATGGTTCCGTATTACAGCTTGATATGGATTCCTTTACATATATTTACAGATTTGTAATGAAAAATATCCTGAGGTATCATCGTACAGCGTGCAAGATACTTTTCACCTTTGCTCCGGCAGTAAATACCGGCAATGTGGATGAGTCACTGTACGACGGATTCTTTAATCATGTCCGGAATATGGCAGGAAAAAATGAACTGCTTCTCCGTTACAGAACTGATCAGCTGTTCCTGTTCCTGACAGATATCAAAGAGGAGGCTATTCCTCAGACCATAAGCAATATCATTCGCTCGTGGGCTATGGAGAACGGAACAGTTCTGTCTATCACCTATGAGGCGGAGTATATTGCATCAGAAGAAGAAAAGAGCAGTGATGAGACCTATCCGTGGGTGATCGTCGTTGACGATGATGTAAGTAATCTGAAGATAGCCGGACATGTACTCAGCAGAAATAAGATGCGCGTTACGGCGCTTCGCTCGGGCAGGGCTCTCCTGGAATTTGTTAAGGAGAACAGACCTGATCTCATCCTTCTCGATGTTGAGATGCCGGAGATGGACGGATTTGAAACCTTAGAGGGACTGAAGACAATGGATGCCGAGGTTGCCGAGATACCGGTTATATTCCTTACGGGCAGGGATGATCAGGCGGCTGAAACCAAGGGCCTTAAGCTTGGTGCCATGGACTTTATCAGAAAGCCTTTTGCACCGGAAATACTCTGCATGAGAGTAAAGCATTGTATAGATCTTACCAGACTCCAGAAGAATCTTGAGATCGAGGTGGACAGGAAGTCCAAGGAAAATGAGAGACTGTTCACACATGTCATAAAGTCTCTTGCAGATGCAATAGATGCAAAGGATAAATATACAAATGGTCATTCAGGCAGAGTGGCTGAGTATTCGAAAGAGATTGCCAGAAGATATGGTTATTCTCCTGCAGAGCAGAACAGCATTTATATGATGGGTCTTCTGCACGACGTAGGCAAGATCGGTGTTCCGGATGCCGTGATCAATAAGGCCGGAAAACTGACCGAAGAAGAATTTGAGATGATAAAGAAGCACCCTGTAATAGGGTCGCAGATACTTGAAAATATAAGTGAGATGCCGGAATTATCAACGGGTGCGCGCTGGCATCATGAGAGATATGGCGGAGGCGGATATCCTGACGGACTTAAGGGTGAGGATATTGCCGAAGCAGCAAGGATCATAGCAGTAGCGGATGCATATGATGCTATGACCAGTAACAGAAGCTATAGAGAGGTTATGCCTCAGGATAAGGTTAGAGCCGAAATGGAAAGATGCAAGGGCTCGCAGTTTGATCCTCGCTTTGCTGATATCATGATCAGAATGATCGATGAAGATACAGAGTACAGGATGAGGGAAGTGGGAGATGAAAAGAAGATTTAAGCATTCTGACATTATCATAGTCATAGCATTGGTCATACTCTTCACCGTCATCATAGCAGCGAATGCAAGGCTTGTATCTAAAACCCTTTCAAGTCAGACAAAACGTGTAGGAGAGACACAGCTGAGCAGCATCAAATCGGACCTTGAGAACTATATCTCGGAGTCTGAAAATGCACTTTTAAAAACTGCCAGCGGAGCGGAGCAGATAATCGCTTCGGGCAGATCGATGGATGCTCTGGGGGAGTATATCGTCCGTCAGAAAAAGCTCCAGCTTGAAACTTCAGGTGGTACTAATTTCAATGTTTATATCGCAGGTCAGGGATGGGCGATCATTCCTGATTTTGATATGCCGAGCGACTACCATGCAACAGAGAGACTCTGGTATGTTGGGGCGGTTGAGGCGGCAGGCGAGATATACATCACCGATCCTTACATCGACAGCATGACCGGAGATATGTGCTATACGCTTTCCATTCTGCTTTCAGACAACGATACAGTCGTTGCAATGGATTTTACTCTTACAGAGATTCAGCGTTTCATAGACAAGATGGCATCCGGAACGGAAGCCACCAGCGGAGCACTGATCGTAACTGATGAAGGTATGATAGTCGGCTACAACGACATGTCCTACGTCGGTAAGAGCATAAAGAAGGATCTTACACAGTATTCATATATTGTTTCGTACATTATAAGCTATCCGGATGAAAACTCCTTCGTGGATGAGGTTGACGGTAAAAAATGCAGGATCTTTCATTCAGATACAAGAAATGGCTGGCATATGATACTGGCTGTTTATTACGACGAGCTTTTTGGAAATACAGCCAGACAGATAGTGATAAATATCATCACGAGTGTCATAATGCTCCTGCTGATCGTCATTCTTTACATCAGAAATGCAGGAAACCGTAATAAAACGGAGGAAGCGCTGCGGAGCAGGGAGAGATTTGTTGAGAAGCTGTCGGACAATCTGAGGGAGCCTCTCGGAGAGGTTATCAGGCTCAGTGATGCAGATATTGCGAATAGCAGCGACGAGGTCAGAGAGAATCTGTCTCTGATCAAAACTGCCGGCATAAGGATGGATGAGATGATGAAGGATCTCTCATCATATTCAACCATAGTGTCCGACATGAACAAGGAAGACAGGGCTAAGAAGACCCGTTCCAAAAATCTGTCGAAGAAAATACGTGTCCTGAGAAATGCGATCATCGTGCTTCTGATCTTCGTTACATTTATCAGTTCATTCACACTATATGATGCTTACCGTTCTCAGGCAAACGAGAACGTGAAGCGTCAGCTGACAAAATATAATGCGGACTTCAATGTATGGGAAACTGAGCAGAAGACCATCCTGCGCATGTTTACCAATTATATCTCTGCTCAGCCGGAAATACTGAACGACTATGAGGGCGCGGTAAAGTGGCTGGACAGTATAGCGGTTAATTATCCGAGCATTTCCGTATGTTATATGGCCAATCCCTACAAGGAGCATACCGTTATAATGAATAACGGCTGGCAGCCGGAGGAGGGCTGGAAGGTTGAGGAAAGAGAGTGGTACAAGCAGACTGAGAGGTCTCCTGAAGGACTAAGCTTTTCTAAACCGTATTTTGACGAGCAGACAGGTAATTACTGCATAACAATTTCAGAGATGGTTTACGGGAAGAACGGAGAGTTCCTCGGAATCTTCGGTATCGACCTTTATATGGACAGGATCATCGAGATATTCGGCAGCGGCTATACAGATTATGAATATGTATTTCTTGTTGATCCGAACGGAGATATAATCAATCATCCGAATGCAAAGTATCAGATGTCGATGGCAGACACCACCAATATAAATGATACTCCTTACAAGAAGGTTTATAAGCTTGAGGACGGGGAGAGTCTGAATATAAAGGATTATAACGGAAGCCTCAGTATGTGCAATCATGTGTATGATAAATCAACGGGCTTTTCGATATTCTATGTTACAAAATGGTGGACGATGAATCTTCTCAACCTGGTCGTTATAGGAATATTTGTCGTTTTGGTCGGTGCGTGTACGATAATCATCATCCTTCTTATGAACAAGGTTATCAGGTCTCAGGCAGAGATGAATACCAAGCTTTCCAAGGCGGTCGAAGAGGCTACAGTTGCAGGTAAGGCCAAGTCTGACTTCCTTGCTCAGATGAGCCACGAGATCAGAACGCCTATTAATGCGATCATCGGTATGGATGAGATGATACTCAGAGAGGCAAGCGACAGCGAGATAACGGAATATGCACATAATATCAAGAATGCCAGCAGTACGCTGCTCACACTCATAAACGGCATACTTGATTTCTCAAAGATCGAAAGTGGCAAGATGGAGATCATTTCGGGTAAATACGAGACCAACGCAATGATCGACAATCTGGTAAATATGATTTCAGACAAGGCTGAGAAGAAGGGGTTGACCTTTAATGTAGATATAGATCCGAACCTTCCGAAACAGCTTTACGGTGACGATGTCCGCATCAGACAGGTCATCACCAATATACTTACAAATGCAGTAAAATACACCAACAGAGGCTCCGTAACCATGACAATCTCAGCGGAGGAGATATCAGGTGATGACTGTACGCTTTATGTTGAGATTAAGGATACCGGAATCGGAATCAGAGAAGAGGATATGGACAAACTCTTCGCATCCTTCCAGCGACTTGATGAGAAGCGTAACAAGAATATCGAGGGAACAGGCCTCGGAATGTCCATTGTTGAAGGTCTTCTGTCCATGATGGGCAGCAAGCTTAAGGTTGAAAGTACCTACGGCAAGGGCTCAACCTTCTCATTCATGCTTTCTCAGAAGATAATCGACAGTACGCCAATCGGAGAATACGTTAAGGGCGCAGGTTCTTCAGAGGAAAAGGCTTCGAAGAGAAGAGAATTTACGCTTAAGAATGCAGCTGTCCTTGTTGTTGATGATAACGACATGAACCTTAAGGTTGCCAAGGGACTCATGAAGAGGATGGGAATGGTTCCTGATCTTGCTTCAAGTGGTGAGAGTTGTATAGACATGATAAAAGAAAAGCGTTATGATATCATTCTTATGGATCATATGATGCCTGTAATGGATGGTATTGAAACGCTTGCGAAGATAAATAAGGAAGGGCTTCTTCGGGCTGATACCGTAGTGATCGCTCTTACAGCAAATGCAGTTGTCGGTGCACGCGAGATGTATCTCAAAAAAGGCTTTAAGGATTACCTTTCAAAGCCTATCGATCCTGAACAGCTCGAGGATATGTTTATCAAATGTCTTCCGGAGGGGAAGATCGTATATAAGGATGCGCTGACAACTGAGACAGTAGTTGCGTCAGATGATATTATAGATGATGCTACGACTGAAACTACGGAAAAGGATAATTCTGCGGTTAAAGCGGTTGAGGACAATTCCTCAGCTCAGAGAAAAAAGGATGATGATAGATCGTTCGTCGAGCTTTTGTGTGAGAAGGGCTTCAATACGGAAGCGGCTCTCGGCTATGCGATGGATGATGAGGATTTCTATAAGGAGCTTCTCGAAACCTATATAGGCGAAGAAGGCGACAAGAGAGCCGATATCAGGAAGAATTACGAGGAGAAGAACTGGCATGAATACCAGATACTTGTTCATGCATTGAAGAGTTCTTCGAGAACCATCGGTGCAGACGAACTGTCGGAGAAGGCTCTCGCTCAGGAAATGGCTACAAAGAACGGTGATACAGATGTCATCCATGCCGGCTATGATGAGATGATGGCTGACTACGAGGCTGTCATGGAAATGATCCGGGATGTTCTGGCATAAAGATCGTTTTATGATCGAGCAGAACGAGATGGTTCAGAAAACGATATTTTATGTAAGAAATGATTAATGATGCATGCTGTGAATAACGGATCACGTATATAAAATGATCCGGAGGAGTATAGTATATGGGTCTGATAATATTTTTGATAATTATATATAACGTGATGATCAAGACTAACCCAAAGCTTCACGACAAGATGAAGGGGAGAGTGCCTTTCTTCATTGCGCTCTTTATAGTGCTTCAGATTCTGGCCTTTATCGGCGGAAATCTGTCGAACATTATCGGGAATCTGCTTGCTTTTGGTTTTATTGCTTCACCTTTTATCTTTATCAGCTGGATAGTTAAGAAAATCAAGGGGATCGGAAACAAGAAGACAAGTGAGGAATATCAGGAGATCAAGAGAGAGGTTGGAGCTGATATAAAGCTTACCGAGTCGGTTCCTAAGAGAAAAAAGATCGTTGAGAAGTTCAACGAGAAATATTCACTATGTCTTACGAATGATCAGATTGATCGTATTGTCGAGGCGTCATACTCTTCCTACAGCTGGCTTCGCGAATTATATGATATGAACAAGGATTATAAGTTTGCAAGTCAGTGGATAGAGGAGAATAATGACTGGCTCAGAACATACCTCTTCGTATTTCCGGTCATGGATATTTCTTCGGATTTCGCAAGGCAGGAGCAGATCGTCGAGGATACGTATTATGCGATATTTAATGATATCGATCCGAAGAACTGCTACTCGGTTGAGGACTGTATCATTAAGATCAATAATAAATATATGACTCGCTTCGACGAGAAGACCTTCATGGAGGCTTACAGATTCCTCCAGAAGCATCACCACAACTTCAAGCTTCCGGGTGCGGACAGAAATATCCTCCGTAACGAGAGTGAAGTTGAAAAGCTGGCGGAGAAATATGACGCATTTAAGTCGAAACGCCAGAAGGAAGCAGTTGACAGAGAATACAGTAAAGAAACTCAAACAGCCGGACAATATGGAGCCGCTGGCGAGTCTTCGACTCAGGATTACGGTAATAACGATATCACTCCGGAGGAGCTCGAAGAGATGATCCGCAGCGGAAAGCTTAATGATGACGAGATCATGAAGATCATAAAGCAGATCTACGGCGACGGAGAAGATGAGGAAGAAAATAAAAGCATTTATATATAAGGAGGACAAAGCTTTGGCTAAGAAAAAAGACGATGTTGATATCGTTATCGACGAAAAAGGGAAACAGGTCAAGGACCCGAACAGGATGTACAATCTGATCGCGAAGATCATTATCGTGGTAGCCGTTTTATTTTTCGTGATAAACGGAAGCTATTACTATGTTAATGAGCAGGAAAATGCGGTCGTAACAATGTTTGGAAAGGTTGTAAGGACCGATACTGCGGGACTGTATTTCAAGATACCTTTCATTCAGAAGGTTGAGAAGGTTGATATGACCACTCATGGTACAGGCGTCGGATACACAATAGCAGGCAATGGCCAGAATATTACCGATGACAATAACGGAATCATGATCACATCGGATTTCAATCTGTTAAATATTGATTTCTACCTTGAATACAAGGTTTCTGATCCGGTTGCTTATCTCTACAATTCCGATGATCCGGAGGAAATCCTCAAGGATATAGCACTCTCAAGTATAAGAACAGTTGTTGCAAGTTATACGGTTGATGAAGCCATGACCACAGGCAAGGGTCTGATCCAGGCCGCTGTTAAGGAGGAGATGGTTAAGGAGTTGTCAGAACATAATATCGGCCTTACGGTTATAAATATTACAGTTCAGGATTCCGAGCCTCCGACAGAGGAGATCATTGCTGCTTTCAAGTCGGTTGAAACTGCAAAACAGGGCGCAGATACAGCCAAGAATAACGCTCTTAAATATCAGAACCAGGAGCTTCCTAACGCTACCGCAAAAGCGGACAAGATCAGGAAGGACGCCGAAGGAAAGAAGGAGGCTCGTATAGCCGAGGCCGAAGGACAGGCTTCGAGATTTGAACAGATCTACGAGCAGTATAAGCAGTATCCACTCATCACCAAGAAGAGAATGTTCTATGAGACCATGGAGGAGCTTCTTCCGACACTCAAGGTTATTATCACTGACGGAGATACACAGACGATGTATCCGCTCGACAGCTTCGTAAATATCGGAGGCAGTTCGGGAAGCAGCAGCTCGCAGAACCAGTCAAACGGATCAGGGGAGGACTAAAAATATGAAGAAGACAATCAAATTAACTGTCCTGATCGTATTTATCATTGCGGCGGCAGTAGTGCTTTTTAACTCACTTTATACTGTAGAGTATAACAATTACGCGCTTGTTAAGCGTTTTGGTAAGGTTACAAGGGTTGATGATGATCCGGGACTTCATTTCAAGACGCCTTTCATCGAGAATGTTCAGCTTGTGTACAGCGGAACCAGAGTTTACGATCTTCCGACAAGTGATGTTATCACCAAGGATAAGAAGTCGATGATCGCCGATGACTACGTTCTCTGGAAGGTGGTTGATCCGATTAAATATTACAAGACACTCGGCGCGGTTGATGCCAGAGCAGAGGAAAGAATCGATGCAGCAGTTTATAATGCTACCAAGAATACGATCTCATCCATGACTCAGGACGAAGTTATTGCCGCAAGAGGCGCGCAGCTGACAGATGTTATAACCAAGGAAGCAAATTCAGATATCGCAGATTATGGAATAATTATCATGACTGCAGAGATCAAGGCACTTGATCTTCCGGATGATAACAAAACTGCGGTTTATGAACGAATGATTTCTGAGAGACAGAATATTGCGGCAAGCTACACCGCAAAGGGTGAGTCTGATGCTCAGATCATCAAGAACGAGACAGACAAAGAGGTTACCATTACTCTTGCAGAGGCTGAGAAGGACGCTGAAACCATCATAGCCGAGGGTGAGGCAGAATACATGCGCATACTTTCGGAGGCATACAATGATCCTGACAAGGCTGAGTTCTACAACTACCTGAGAGGACTCGATGCACTTAAGGCATCACTGAAGAATAACGGAAATATACTTATGCTTGATAAGGATTCCGAGCTTGTAAAGATCATTTACGGAACAGACGAAGATGTAAGCGCTCAGGCCGAGTATCAGAGACAGCAGGAGCAGACAACCGAGCAGACGACGGAAGCGACTACCGAAGCGACCACTCAGGCGGACAGCGAGTAATAAAGCAATTGGATGCTTAAAACTATGGTCAGACGGTTTCGGTGTTAGTCGGTTCATAATATTATGATTCAGTAAATTACCCTGCGAATAGTCATGATCCCGGATCGTGGGTACAGAGGGTGCAAATAAGGGAGTAAGAGATGACAGGAAATATTCATTCAATAATAACAGGAAGCACGGTTGACGGGCCGGGCACCAGATATGTTGTATTTCTGAAGGGGTGTCCGTTACGCTGTCTGTATTGCCATAACCCGGATACCTGGGACGGCAGAGGCGGCAAGGAGATGACGGTTGCCGAGATAATGGCGGACATGAGAAGCTACCTTCCTTTCATGAAGAGGGGCGGGCTTACGGTTTCCGGCGGTGAACCGCTTGTACAGATTGATTTCGTGACGGAGCTTTTTGCGGCGGCGAAAAAGCTCGGAGTTCAGACGGCACTTGATACAACCGGATATTTATTTAAGAGAGACGTTCCGGAAATCTATGCTAAGTACGAAAAGCTGGCCGAGGTCACAGACCTTGTGCTTCTCGATCTTAAGGCTATTGATCCTAAGATGCATGAGGAACTGACGGGTGTGAAGCAGGACACCATAATAGATTTCTACAAATACCTTGATGAGAAGGAGATTCCTATCTGGGTAAGACACGTTATCGTTCCCGGATATACCTTTGATCCTGAGCTTCTTGCGAAGTCCGGAAGATTTCTGGCACACTTCAAGAATGTTAAGGCAGTTGATATCCTTCCTTATCATGATATGGCCAAGCCAAAATATAAGGAAATGGGAATCGATTATGTTCTTAAGGATGTTAAGCCGCTTACGGGAGAGGATGGTCACAGCGCGCGTGATATGGTTGTAAATGCCATGCGCGAGGAGCGTCTCCGTATGAAAGAGGCAGGGATACATGTGGGGTATCCTTTCGACACTCCTGTACTACCTGAATAAAGAAGAGTTACAAAACATACATGCCTGAACGGATGGATATTTATACTGTCTGTGAGGTATGTATGTTTTGACGTTTGTGAAATTGTTTTTTGCCGTTTGTGAAAAGAATTTTTGATGTTTGTGTAATAGATGTTCTGCCATTTGTGAAATGTATTTTCTGCTGTTTGGATTTGACCGGTGAGAGTATTAGGTGTATAATAACATATGTGAGAAGTATGAACGTCCAGCGGTTATTTTTTTGTTGGGGGATTGACACTTATGGCAGAGAAAACTAAGCTGTTTACAGACAGACAGACGGTTGATATTCTGACAAACCGGGTTTCTTTGGTTTGCGGGAAAATAAATATTGTAAATAAACAACAGATAGGGTCTTAAGGAAGATCTGCGTCTGTTGTTTTTTTATTATGAAATAAGCTACACAAAAAATAAAATGAGAAAGGGTGAGTAAGGTATGAAACAAAGTGTGAGAAAAGAAAGTAAAAAGAGGGTTCGAAAGAGTGCTCAAAGAAGCATTCAAAAGAGGGTTATGCTGCCGATACTGGCGGTTATGTTTGCTATTTCGCTTTTATCTGCAAACAGTATCAAAACCGGAAAAAGTGTTGACGCGGCAACGACGAGCTATCCGATCACGGTGAAGAAGACGGATATTAAGTATTTTGGTCCTCCAGATGTAGCTGATGGGGCTTTGTTGAGTAATAGTTATGGATATTGCGTGTTGATGAGATATAATTATGATGGTGTTTGGGAAAACGCAATTATGGATAAAAGCGGAAAGATGATTGTTGGTGACGAAAAAGGGAACGACTGGCCATATAAACAGTATCCGGGATGTAAAGATTTTCTGAGAGTAACTAAAGATGGAGTTGTTAGTTATGAAACAGTAAGCGGAGTAATTAATAAGTATGATCATTTCGACGAAGTAATAAAAGTTGATGGGACAGCTGCATATCCAGCCTCAAGTGATTTTGCAAAAACTCTTAAGCAGAACAAAGAGACTAAGTATATGATAGATGATGTTACAAGCTGTCCTTGGGTTATAGTTGATGATACAACCGTTCAAGTCTACGATAGTAAAGGAAAAAAGAAAAATACGGTGACTATACCTTCAGGATTAAAGCTTCAATATATTTATGATGGTGTAGGAACATTTCGTAGTGGTGGGGAATTCTATGATGTTATGTATATTGATTTAAACGGGAAGACAGTATTATCCTATAAAGACTGTCTTAATTATAGTATGGCGTGGAGAGATGGAGCGTTTGTTGTATTATATAATGAACCTCATTCTGATATATATAAGAGATATGATAAGTCAGGAAAAGTTGCTTTTACAACATCGGCATATTATGATTGCTTTTACTGTTCAGAAGATGGACTTATTAAAGCGGCTTCAAATTTTAATGGTAAATATGGCTATCTTGACGAGAAAGGTAAAGTAGCCATTCCTTTTGAGTATGAAGATGCCATTGCGGCACATGAAGGTGTTGCGCCAGTTAAGAAGAACGGGAAATACGGTGCTGTTGATTATTCGGGAAAAGTCATTATTCCTTTCGAATATGATACGATTTCAGAATATATCAACGGTGTCTGCTACGCTTTAAAAGACGGTTATATTTATGTCATCAGCCTCACTGACGGCCTCGTAAATATGACCTACAACGGGAAGAAAGCTGATTATTATGTGAAGGATGGCAAGATCGATCTAACATTCACAGGATTCGTTAAGAATAATGGTGAATATATCTATTGCGAGAAGGGCGTTGCAAAAACAAGCTCAAATGAAGTTGTTAAAGGAACTGTTAACGGAACAAGCGGATGGTGGAAACTGAAGAAGGGTAAAGTCGATCTGACATTTACCGGGTTTGCTAAGAATTCATCAGGCTGGTGGTATTGTGAAAAGGGTAAGGTTAACTTCGATAAGAAGGATGTTATCAAAGGGACGGTAAACGGAGAAAGTGGCTGGTGGTTCGTCAGTGGTGGTCAGGTAAAGTTTATTGATTCAGTAGAGAAGAATTCAGGCGGCTGGTGGGCAATAAAGAAGGGTAAAGTAGACTTTAATTATACCGGATTTGCTAAGAACTCACTCGGCTGGTGGTACTGTGAGAAGGGACAGGTAAACTTCAACAAGAAGGATGTTATTAAAGGAACAGTAAACGGAGAAAGCGGCTGGTGGTTTGTCAGCGGTGGTCAGGTGAAGTTTATTGATTCAGTAGAAAAGAATTCACTTGGCTGGTGGGCAATAAAGAAAGGTAAAGTAGACTTTAATTATACCGGATTTGCAAAGAACACACTTGGCTGGTGGTACTGTGAGAAGGGACAGGTAAACTTCAATAAGAAGGATGTTCTCAAGGGAACAGTGAACGGAGAAAGTGGCTGGTGGTTCGTCAGCGGCGGTCAGGTGAAGTTTATTGATTCGGTAGAAAAGAACTCGCTCGGCTGGTGGTGCATTCAGAAGGGTAAAGTTAACTTCAGCTTTACCGGAATCGCAAAGAACTCACTTGGTTCGTGGTATTGCAAGGATGGCAAGGTTCAGTTTAACTTTACAGGCAAGGTTACATACGGCGGTAAGAGCTATAGTGTTAAGGGCGGTAAGGTTGTGAACTAGTTGTATTTGATGCTTATCATCTGAATGGACGGATAAAAATAATATATTTATGATTCGGAGAAGCGGGCGTTGATCGTCCGCTTCTTTTATGTTTCATTTCGTTGTTAAAAAGATTGAGTTATGATAAACTCTAAAATGTAAATACACAGCGTGCGCAGGTTATGATATGTATCTGACTTGCTGCAGCTGAGCTTAATTTGGAACAATAATATGAACATGTAGATGTACAAAGGAGACAATAGATGAATATAACAGTATTTGCCGGAGCGGCTGAAGGAAAGAAGCCTGAATATATGGAGGCGGCAGCTGCGCTGGGGAAATGGATAGGCGAGAACGGACATACTCTTGTGTATGGCGATGGTAAGGTCGGAATGATGGGCGAGGTTGCGAGAGCAACTCTTGCGGCCGGTGGTAAGGTCACGGGAATCATTCCGCAGTTTATGATAGATAACGGTTGGGAAAATACAGATGTTACGGAGATGATCGTAACTGAGACCATGTCTGAGAGAAAGCAGAAGATGGCAGAGCTGGGAGATGTATTTGTCGCTTTGCCGGGAGGAGTCGGAACGCTTGAAGAGGCAGCGGATATGGTTTCGTGGATCCGCCTCGGACTCTACAACGCACCATTCTTTTTTATTAATACACTCGGCTGTTACAACAAGCTGAAGGAGCTTTATGATCAGATGGTCGAAGATGAATTCCTTGATGCCTCCGAGCTGGAGTTTATGCACTTCGTAACTGATGTGGCTGAGATGGAGACGATTATAAAGAGATAACACCACATTTTTTCTGTTTTTATCAGTTATACTTAATGGGCTGATAATTATCTCTCAGGTTCATCTACATTAAGAATCATCCTTGCTATCAAACGAGTTTTATTCATGCTCATGGAAACAGAAATAATATAGGCAAAAAGCGCAATCAAATATGCGACCACATGCGTCGGAAATATCCTTTTGATCCTACCGGTCAGATATCCCGCACTGTCGCGAAAAAGAATATCATCCCTCTATAAGTGATATTCTTCTAATATGCCTTTCATCATTTGAAAAATCAGTATCAAGGAAGGTATCAACTATCATAAGAGCAAGGCCGGGGCCTACAACACGTGCTCCCATACAGAGAACGTTCGCATCGTTATGCTCTCTTGTTGCCTGTGCTGAGAAAACATCGTGGCAGAGCGCAGCACGTATTCCCTTAACCTTGTTTGCGGTCATAGACATTCCGATACCCGTTCCGCAGATAAGGATACCAAAATCAGCCTCTCCCGAGGTTACCGCAGAGGTTACCTCTCTGGCAAAAATAGGATAATCACAGGACTTTTCATCATAACAGCCCTTATCTGTAAACTCTATTCCTCTCTCCTCGAGGTGCTTCATAATATCCTGTTTAAGGGCGAATCCGCCGTGATCTGAACCGATTGCAATCTTCATGTTGGTTTTCTCCTTGATCATTTCTATTTTATATTACTGTTTTTATTCGTTTATTGTTTCACGAACCAATCACGCTATTAGCATATATTGCATAATTATTCCGTTTCTTCAGGAACAAAAATAACCTTCTGCCCGGCGGCCTTAAGAAGTCTGTTCATTATTGCTCCACCGAACTTGTCTCTTCTGAACGATTCACTGAGAATGATGTCCGCACCCAAATCATCACATTCACGTAGAGCACTATAAAGCCTCTTTGCAACCTCCTCGCCGGAACCTGTTTCTCCCAAAAGAATCAGTTCTGCCGACTTCAGGGTGTTATAATCAGCCTGGTTATCAGCAGTAGTAAGAATAGCAACCTTTCTTCCTGCAGCTTTTTCTTCAGCTGCCATACGATTGATCTCATCAATAACCGCTTTGGTTACCTCGGCAGGTTTATTTCTGTCTTCTATTATGGTAAGACTACCCTTCGGAGCGTAATGAGTGTATTTCATCCCCGGTGCCTTAGGTTTGAGTGAAGGATCCGGATGAATTATCGCAGGATCGATCGTTACGTCGCCTATGATTTCCTCAAAATCCGCTTTGGTTATATAACCCGGCCTGAGTATAGAAGGAGTATCGCCGGTCACATCTATTATAGATGATTCGATTCCTATGTCAACGGCTCCGCCATCAAGTATCATGTCGATCTTTCCGTCAAGATCCTCGATAACATGCTGAGCAGTTGATGGAGAAGGCCTTCCTGATGTATTTGCGCTTGGGGCAGCGATATAAACGCCACTCTCTCTTATCAAACGCGCCGCATCAGGATGTGAAGGCATCCTTATTGCAACAGTATCAAGTCCGCCCGTTGTTGCGTCCGGCACGATAGGCTTCTTCTTAAATATGATTGTCATCGGACCCGGCCAGAAACGCTCCATAAGTCTCTCCGCAACTGGAGGCACCTCGGCGGCAAGCTTGTAAACATCTGCCTTGTCTGCAATATGCACGATCAGCGGATTATCCGATGGTCTTCCCTTGGCAGCGTAAATCTTCCTTGAAGCGTCCGGATCAAGAGCATCTCCGCCCAGTCCATAAACCGTCTCCGTCGGAAAAGCCACAAGGCCGCCTCTTTGCAAAATCTCCGAAGCTCTTTCAAACGCACCATTTTCAGTTGTGGTCATTATTATTGTATTCATAATACTATCTTTCGCTTTCTTGAAACAGAATTAAGCTACATAGCTATATTTCTTCAAATTTTCGGCTTCATTGTAGCAGTATTTATTGCAATTGTAAATCATAATCGACCCACTGGTTTATGACCAGAGCCTTATTATTTGTGAGAAACGTGGCAGCTTAAATGAGAGAGTACCATAAGTGTTTTTATCGACAAGGCCTTTCCTGCTGAGCCTTTCTCTATATACGGACATCTCATTGTTGGACATATCGAGCTCATCTCTAATTGCTGATATTTTTATCTGATCAGGCAGTATCTCGCCTTTATCCAGTGCAGACATTGTCAGAAGAATGGTTTTATCTTTTGCGGAAAGCTCGCTCCAGATTTTAGCATAGACATACTCTTCGAGATAATGATCGTATTCTTCGAGAATGTTGGGTAATTCTTCTGGGTTGCCATTTTCCCAAAGCAGGTATCCGAGAACCTGAAAAGCAAAAGGATATCCAAGTGTATATTGAGCCATCTTATTTGCAGATTCGGTTGAAAGATTGAAGATTCTCTTATAAGTTGCTGTGATCATATTGGTGCTCAGAGGTTCCATAACAATTCGTGGGGCTCTGTAAAGGAATGTGAGTCCGTCCTCGTTCTGCAGATCATATATTTTTTCGTACAAACCGGTCATAAGAAGAAATACAGGATAACCATCACGCATAAGTATCTGAAATACACTTGCAAATTCTATAGTGTATTTATTCTTATAGATTTCATCAACGATAATGAGAAGCCTCTTTCCACTTTTTTTGATTTCCGCCAGCATTTTTGAAAGTGCAGTTTCTGTATCAGTAACCGGTGGTTTGTTTTCTACGGAAATTCCCAAGCCGAATTTTGACAGTTCAAGATTGGCTGATTTAAATATTTTCTGAATGTCCGGATCCAAATACATTTTAGCTGCCAGACTATCAAGCATCTCTTTTACAGGACTGAGTTCGACAACGATCCAGTTGTTAAGACATGAGATGCGCTTTTTAATCTTTGTAAGCATGACCGTTTTGCCAGAGCCTCTGACACCGGTGATCATGTATACCTGGCTTACAGGGTCGTCAGATGTGAAATCATCAATTATATGATCGGTATCTGCAAGTCTGGATATGAATTCGGTAGGTTCTTTTCC
>OCTW013396347.1_pt1 | contig 16996 bp, 10 predicted proteins | sample 1539671 | NCBI WGS metagenome assembly OCTW01 (sample SAMN02144230, study PRJEB22623) | gut metagenome | biome: sheep rumen | host: Ovis aries | place: New Zealand
CGCAGTGCCACATCTCTCACCGTCTTACTGATGTTCCGCTGCGCCACATCCTTTCGCATGGCCTCGGTCAGCGTGATGCCCGGGGGATTGATGCATTCCACATAAGTGAAACCTGCATGCAGCAGCAGTTCTCGGTCGCTGATGCGGCCTGCTATCAAGGCCACCGCCTTGCCCTCGGCATGTCCGAGTATTCCCATCGGCAGCTTGCCCATGAGCGTCTGGCGGTCGGCCGACCCCTCACCTGTGACAATCAGGTCTGCGCCCTTGGAAAGCTCCCTGAAACGAATGGTGTCAAGCAAAAGCTGTATGCCAGACCTGCATTCCGCATCGAGGTATTCAAGGAAAGCATAGCCAAGTCCGCCGGCAGCTCCTGCGCCTTCCGTCGTCGAACGGTCGTAGCCGAAATGCCTTGCTGAGACCTCAGCGAAAGTCCTGGCCCGCTCATCGAGCTGAATCACCATGTCGGCGGTGGCTCCCTTCTGGGGTCCGAACACATGTGCAGCCCCATTCTCGCCACATAATGGATTCTTGACATCGGAGGCAATGGTGAAGCGAACCGACGTCAGCTCCTCCACGTTCTCCCAAATGCCTTTGATGGAAAAGGCGTCTTTGAGCGCTTGAAGCATGCCGGTGCCTGCATCGCTGGTGGCACTTCCGCCAAGTCCGACAATGAGATGTCGTGCCCCGTGTCTGACGGCGTCGGCCACCAGTTGTCCTGTGCCGTAGCTCGTGGTCTGTAAAGGATTCCGTTCGTCTTCCGCCAGCAACGTCAGTCCACTGGCTTGTGCTATCTCAATCGCTGCCGTGTCTCCTTGCAACAGATACTTTGCCAACACAGGCCGCATCAGTGGGTCTCTCACTTCAACTACGACCATCTCGCCGCCGATGGCTGCGCGGAAGGCCTCCAGAAAACCCTCGCCGCCGTCGCTGACAGGCACTTGAATGATTTCCGCGTCAGGACAGATGCTCCTGATGCCTTCTGCCGCCGCCATGTTTGCCTCTATGGAACTCAGGCAGCCTTTCAGCGAGTCAATCGCTATGATAACCTTCATAAGTGATAAGTGATAAGTGACAAGTGAAAAGTGAGAAGTGACAAGTGAAACCGAGAACCGAATGGTGGGCGGCGATGGTCAATGAAACAGTTTCTGGGCGAAGTCGTGGAGCGACTTTCGCCATACCTGCCATTCATGGTCGCCGGGAAAGGTGTTGAAGGTGATGGCCAGTCCAGACAGCTTCATGGCAGCGACGGCTTTCTGGGTTGGCGACAAGCGCTGGTCGTCGGTGCCTACGGAGATATAGAACACCTTCAGCATCCGGTTATACTTCTCCTGCTGAGAGATGAGGCCGGGCATGGCCTCCTCTGCATCGAACGACTTCGTCTCGCGTATGCCTCCGAAGACGCCCGTACTGAACACGCCGATATGGCTGAAAAGCTCGGTGTGCTGCAGACCAACGAAAAACGACTGGCCGCCACCCATGGAAAGACCTGCGAGCGCACGGCTCCGGCTGTCGGGAATGGTCCTGAAGGTTTGGTCTACGAAGGGGACGATTACTTCGGTGAGCTCTTCCTCAAAGCCTTTCATGCCCTGTATGGAATAGCCGAAGCCAGTGCCGGGAACCGTGATGTTGCCGTTTGACATGACGACAATCATCTCCTTGGCCTTGCCCTCCGCTATGAGGTTGTCCATGATGTTGTTGGTCTTGCCCTGAAAGGTCCATCCCGACTCATCCTCGCCTCCGCCATGCTGCAGGTACAACACCGGATAGCGCTTCTTGCCCTTTGAGTAGCCGGCCGGTGTGTATACGTACATGGTGGCGTATGCCTTTCTCACTTTGGAGTAGTAATTGACGATGCTGACCTTGCCGTGTTTCACATCCTTTATGTCGTAGAAGCTGCAGCCCGCCTCGGGAATATCGATGGCGCTGGTCATCCTTCCGCAGCCGAAAAAGCTCTTGCTGGCAGGGTCGGAAACGTCCATTCCACCCAGGCGGAACCAATAATAGTGGAAACCTGGCACCAGCGGTTTGGTGTGGGCCATCCATGAGCCGTCGGGTTGTTTTTCGAAGCGGCACGACGGGTCGAGCGATACTGTCATCTGGCTCAGGTCGTCGTTGGAGCGAATCTTGAACTCCACGCTGTTGTCGGGCAACACATGGGGATATCCCTGGGCGTTGATGTTGGTCGGGGGGATGATAAACTCCTGTGCTCCTGCATTCAAGGGGAAGCAGAGCACGCATAATAGAAATAGCAGTTCTTTTGTCTTCATAAGCAATTGCTCGGCGCGGCGCGCCTGATGGTGAAAAGAATAAATGTCAGACAACAGTGTCGGGAGGTGGGCGGTTCATCGGCAGCGGTTTCTTGGGGGGGCGCAGCGGAAAACCGCTGCGCACGGTGGCTCTTCAGGAGGTTGAAAACGGGAGGGGGAGGGGTGTTCTTTGGCGGTTTCTGGGCGTCAGTCTGTCGGTTTCTTCGAGCAAGACTGGCGGTTTCAGGCAACAGTTCCATTGGTTTTGTTGAACAATTCCATTGATTTTGTTCAACGATTCCATTGACTTTGTTTGACGATTCCATTGGAATCGTTTACAGAAACTGCCGCTTTTGCTCCTTTCATCCGTCAGTTTCACCGCTTGTTTTTGGCGGTTTGTCCTGATGGCGTTGACGGTTGCAACAGGTCGTTCTCTCGAAAAGCAGAAGCAACGTCTACCGTGTGAACCGGCGTCCGTTCCATTTCAGCCTCGTCTGTTTCTTGTCGCTGCTCGACTTCCACGACGTGACAATGATGTCCTTCCCCTTGCGCGGCAGCGAGTACGAGATAAGATCATAGCCATCAATGTACTTTCCATAGATGCCTAAATCCTCATTCATGCATCTCGTCATCTCCTTTGTGGCGTTGTTATAGCGGAAAAAGATGAGACCGTCAGATTCGTCTCGGCCGCCCTCGGAATACTCCCTGTAGCAGGCCACCAGCTTGTGCTTTCCGTCGGATTCGTTCCAGAAGCAGAGCTCAATCTTCGTGGAGTAGTCGTCATGGCGCTGCTGGTAGAGCAGGTATCCGTTCTGCTGGTCAATGGTCAGTGTCTCGCTCTTGTCGAGAGGCTGGCCCTTGCTTTGTCTGGCCAATGCGGCTTTCATGTCGTCTAACAGGCGCAAGCCCTCTTGTTCGCCCTCTTCTACCTCATCCGCACCGGGGAAGGTGGAAAGGTAGGCAACGGCAAAATCGCGGATGGTTGGCCGTGAGCCCCGGTAGTTCACGCGGACAACATCCTGTGCAGCCACCGCAAGCGCACAGATGGCAAGGATAAACAAAAACGATAGTCTTTTCATAAGCGGCATGTGATAAGCGGTAAGTGTTAAGTGTTAAACGGCAATTGATGAATGGCATGATGCCATATCGCCATGCAAAGATACACAATTCCACGCAACCAAGATACACCCAAAGATGAAAAAACGCTCTTTTTTGAAGTTTTTCGAAAGTTTTTTCCAACTGTGCAAGAAGATATCGCTTTTTATGTGTATCTTTGCAGCACAGGGACACTTGTGGAATGAATAATAAGGAATAAACAGCAAAAGAGAAGACGGACCAAACGGGTCTTACTCCAAGATCCCAGCCTATCTTTTTAGGCATCCCGTTAGACCCGTCATTTCCGTCTTCTTTTCTCTTGAAGCCCCCATGTCCCCGAGGCGAGATGTTTCTAACTGATAACTGAAGACTGAGACGTATGAACAACCAGACAATGACGAAGGTCGCCTTGCGCTATCGTGCCGTGTTCCTCGATATCAACCGCGAGGCCGTCGACATGAGCAACGAGGCCTCGATTCCCGTGATGGCTTTTATTTCCCGACTAAAAGAGAGCGGATTCTGCGTAAGCGAGGAACTGCTCCATGCGCTGAATGCCGTGTCGGCCAACCGGCTGGCGGAAATCACCCAGTGCATGAACGATGTGATGGGCGTCAATCTGAACTGGGCGCCGCTCGTGAAAGGATGGGATGTGCCTACGGGAGAGACGTTTGCCGACCATCTGATCACATGGATTGCCAACATCTTCGGAAAGGAAGCTGGCTTCGAAGGAACGACGCTGCCCTGCGGGCACCTTATTCCCGACGGCACATTCCCCCTTGAGCGCTACAACGGGTGTCCGTATTGCGGCACGCCGTTTGTGACGGCCGGCTTTGTGTATAAGGGCCAGGCAAGCAAGCTGAAGGAACTTCGTCTGTTCACGGTCAGTGACATGAAGAAGGTGTTCGAGTCATTGTTGTCTTCTGCAACTCCGCTCGACGGCACCCAGAAGGACTCGCTGGAGCTGCTGCTGCGCGAGTTTCCGCTGCCCAACGATGTCAGTATCACGATGAAGGAGACCGCCATGCTGGTCGTCAAGCTGCTGGTCGCACAGGGCAAGGCAGAAGAGGCTTCGAGTCTGTTGAAGACACCTACCGATGTGCTCCGCTATCTTTGGTTCGAAAAGACAGGCTATGTGCAGATCATCGAGCCCAAGACGCTCGTTGCACATGCCCGTAAACTTTATTCCCATATATGGGAGCCGCTCGACAAGGGCGCCGACGCAGCACGGGAGATGAAGAAGAAACTGATGCTGAAATATGACCGCAAGGCCTGCCTGCGTGTGGCAAAATGGCTGAACAATATTCCGATGACAGCCAGACAAGCCGCCGAGAACATGAACCCGAAGCGAGGCATGTGGGTGCGCATGATACATGCGCTCCGGCTGGGAGAGTACTCCCGCAAGGAAGGTTTCGGCCATCTGGCTGAGATACTCGATGTGTTCTACAAGCAGGACTACACCACCTGGCAGGGTCGGGTGGACAAGACCCGCGCAGCAAACGATGCGGAAAAGACGCTTGCCTTACTGAAAGAGCGCCCGGGACTTTTCGCCCGTTGCCTGTTCGCCACGATGCTCCGCTTTGGCAGCGACAAGGCGATTGCCGCGTTCCATGAGGTGGCCGACCAGCTGCCTGCGCGGCTGCTGCTCTCGCTCGGCAATGCGGCAGAGGTCTATTTCGACCCAAAGGCAACGCGTCTGGCACGGCCTATCACGGGCGTTACCCACAATATTGAGCCGAATAAGTTGCTGGCTCTCTACGACGAGCCGGCAATCAAGGCCATGGTGGCTGCCGTGGACGACGTCTACAAGCAATCCATGGCAAGGCGTTTCGCTGTCCAGAAGACGGAGAGCAAGACCATCTACATTGAGCCTTCGCTCTACAATATCCCCGTCAGTGTGGGCGACCGCTCCGCCACTATTCAGGACACCTCGTGCGCCTTGATGGGCACTCGCTTCCCCGTGGAGGGCGATGCCGTGCGACTGTTCCTGCAGTGGGGCAAGGGTTTGCATGCACAACACCTCGACATGGACCTCAGTGCCCGCATCGCGCTTCCCGAAGGAAAGATTGAGGAATGTGCGTACTATAGCCTGACATGTGTCGGCGCCAAGCACTCAGGCGACATCCGTTCCATACCCGAGATGGTGGGAACCGCCGAGTATATCGAACTGTCGGTGCCTGAACTGGAGAAGGCCGGTGCCATTTATGTGACCTTCACCTGCAACGCTTACTCCAACGGCGCCCTTCAGCCCAACCTCGTTGTCGGATGGATGGACTCGGCCTACCCGATGGAGATCTCCGAGGAGAACGGCGTGGCCTACGACCCTTCGTGTGTGCAACACATGGTACGCATCAGCGAAGGCAACCTGGCAAAGGGCCTCGTCTTTGGCGTTCTCGACGTGAAAAAGCATGAAATAGTCTGGCTGGAAATGCCTTTCACCGCCCAGACGCTCAGAGGAGCCAACGCGGCATCGATAGAGGCGCTGCTCCGTAGACTGGAGACAAAACTCTCTGTGGGCCAGTTGCTCGACATGAAGGCAGAGGCACAGCACCTTGCTCTCGTGGATAATGTGGACGAAGCCGACGAGGCTTACACCTACGAGTGGGCGCTCAATCCAGCTGAGGTGACGAAACTGCTGAACAGTTGAGCGTAAAGTTGACGGATTCAAGTTTCGGATGTTGTGAACTTCTGAACTTCTGAACTCCTGTGAGACAAGTTAACCGCGAGCTGTGGTTTAAGAACTGAGAGGAAACAAAATGGCGGCAGCAAATTCTTCACTCTTCACTTTTCACTCTTCACTTTTCACTTCCATCCGCCCCTTTTCATATTTTTCCAGACTGACGATTCTCTCCTTGATGCTCCCGTCAATGATGAAACACTGCCGGGAATCAATCATGGCGAAGAGGTCAGTCTCTACTTTTTCATAGCCTAAGCCAAGTTTGGTGTGGCCGAAAACCTGAAACGCCTTGTTCATACCGTATGCATTTGGGGTGTCGAGGGTGGCGTGTTCGTCGACGTCAGCCCACAGGATGCCACCCGTTTTTTCCCCGAACCATGAACGGCAAATGCCAACAACAGCCAGCATGTCCTGACCTTTACCGTCATCATCCAGCTGGTTGATTCTCTCAATGATGTCAGGGTCGGAGATGGAAATCTGGTTGTCTGGCAGGTGCCAAACCTCATCGTTGACTTTCTTTAGCCAAAAAAGAGTCATCCCAGCGTGCGAGAAGACATACGGGATTTCGAGTTGTTGGGTCGTTTGGTCGTCTGGGAGACTGGTCGTTTGGTCGTTTGGTTGTTGGGTTGTTTGGTTGTTTGGTTGTTTGGTCGTTTGGTCGTTTGGTCGTTTGGGAGATTGCGCTTTTGGGACCAATTCCAGGTGGGCGATCTGGAACAAATCCTCGTTTTCAGCGAACACTTCATGGTAGTTGGCCCAGTTCAGATGGTCCATACGCGACCCTCCAGCCATCTCTTTAAAACGTCTGGAAGCGTAGTGCTGATCATGGTTTCCCTTCAGAAGGACAACCTTCTCCATGTTGTTTCGCTTCAGTTCTATTATCTCCATCATGTTCTCAAGGATGTTTTCCGCCATCCCTTCCTCGTTAGGGTATGGGTCAAGATAGTCGCCAAGAAACACGATTCTGTCAACAACGTCCAAATACTTCAAGACAGGTTCTTTCCAAAAGAGGCGGCCATGCACATCGGGTATGACCATAATCCGTTTGGGGGACTGGCCATTAGATCGTTCAGATGGGTTGACGGCAGCGGCTGAACCGCTGTTTGTTGAGACGGTTGACGTTGTGGAAGCCAGGTTGTTTTCTATACTATTCTTCATATTTCTTTTCTTTAGTTGGGCGTTCATTCAGACATTCACTCATTGACATTGCGGGTGGATAGGCTGGTTTCGATGCATTCCCTTCTTCCTTTTCCGGCCCGATGCCATTGCGCCCACGACGATGTGCATGAGAGAACACTGCGGGGAGCATGCTCACTGCCGATGACATCAGCCGTGCAAAGTCTGTGCGAGTGCAACAAGTGACAGGGCTTTTTCAGAACTCGTAGCCGAGGTTCAGGTAGAAGTAGGGCTTGTTGGTGCGGTTGCTGTAGCCGAGGGTAGCACCCACAGGGCCGAACATCGTGTCGTAGTAATAGGCTGCCTGGGCTCCGAGAATGGTCTTGGTGTCAAGAAGGTTCTTCACCTTGTCGGCCTGCTGGCCGCCAGCCACGCGTATCAAGACGTAGTTGTTGGTGGCAATGCGCTGCTGAGCCTGTAGCTGGGCGGCCACGAACTGATGGTCGACATACTCCATGTTGCCGACGCCCGCGAAGGGCATCTGTTGCTCCACATAGTGGCCGAACCAGTCGCCGCCGATGGTGTTGCCGAAGGCAGGTGGCACCTTCGTGCCGAAAAGCAGCCGGCCGTAGAGCATGGGCTGGATGGTGAGGCGGCTGTTCAACGAGAACGACATGCGCCAGTTGGCGCTGACATCACTCATGCCAGCCTTGTCGTCGAGCTCGGCGAAGTTGTCGGTCAGATAGGAATACTCGGCCTTGAATCTTGCGCCGCGTGTGGGGAAGAACCAGTTGTCCTCGCTGTTATAGTTCACACGGGCGTGGTAGCTGTAGAAGTGTTCGTTCTTCAGCACTGCCTGAATGGATGTCTCGGTGCTCAGCATGTTGCGATAATGCATATAGTCCCAGCGCAAGGCGTACTGTACGTTGAAGTGGCGCAGGTCGTGGTTGAAGGGGATGAACTCGGCCTGGAACTGGTTGTAGCGGATGTTGTAGTCGCGTTTTCCTTCGTGGTAGATGTCGACGTCATTGCGGTGGAAGGCATAGCTCAGCGTGGGACGGGTGAAGCTTAGCGGATGCATGGTCACTTCGCCCTTCGCCATCAGGCGCTTGCCAAGGCGCAGGGTGATGTCGGTGCTGACGGGGATGGACGTCTTCAGTGGAATGTCGAGACCCAGCTGTAGGGAGGCGTACTCCTCGCTGTCGTAGCGTACGCCGGCATGCAGCTGCACCGACTTGCGGTTGCCTGCCGAAAGGATGACGTGCACGCCGTCGCCCTCGGGCACCAGCCTGCACTCTGCCGTCTGGTAGAACAGGTCCACGCGCATCGTAGTGGTGAGCTGCTGCATCAGCTGGGCATCAATGCTGTCGGTCTTCTGGTCGTCGACGTGAAGGTTGTACTTGTTGCGGAGGAACCGCTCGGCCTGGGGCGTCATGTTCTCAAACGAATAGCTGATGACACGTTGCTTTTCGGTCATCACCTGCGGGCGAATAGGGTGCAGAAGGGGTGGGCGGAACGACTCGTCGATGCCGATGAGAGGCTTCAGGGCGATGATGTCGTCCCAGTGATGCATGGCCAGCTCCTCACCGCGTCGGATGAGCGTGTCGATGGCGGCCGGAGAGAAACTGGCCGAGCCGTAGCCTTTCGTGTCTACTTGCAGGTGCAAGTCGGTGATGGCGAGGTTTTCATCGTACTTGTTCTTACAGTTCACGTCGATGATTTGACTCAGGATGCTCATCGTTCCGCCAAGGTCCTCGGCCATCTTTGGCGCACCCTGCACGGTGACGCCAATGATTACCTCGGCACCCATCTCGCGGGCGAGGTCGGCGGGATAGTTGTTCTTCAGGCCACCATCCACCAGCACCTGGTCGCCGATTCTCACGGGCGAGAAGGCGGCGGGGATGGCCATCGAGGCGCGCATGGCCTGCGGCAGGCGCCCGCTGTGGAAGTCCACCTCACTGTTGTCCACGATATTCGTGGCCACGCAGGCAAAGGGGATGCGAAGGCCGTGGGTGAAGTCGATAGAGTCGGTGTAGCCCGTGCAGAGCTGCTGGAACAGTTCGGCCAGGTTCTTGCCCTTGATGAAGCCGCCGGCATTCAGGTCTCGTTTGCCAAGAGTCATGCCAGTGGAATATAAATAGGTGTACTGCTTCCTGCGGTCGCTGAGACTCTGGTTGCGCAGATCTTCCTTGTCGGTGATGACGTAGCTCCAGTCCTGTACCCTCACCATGGAGTCCAGAGCGTTGGCGTTGTAGCCGATGGCGTAAAGGCCACCGATGATGCTGCCCATCGATGTGCCGGTCACAATGTCGATAGGGATGCCTGCCCGCTCGAGCACTTTCAATACACCGATATGGGCCATGCCTTTCGCACCGCCTCCGCTGAGCACAACGGCCACCTTTTTCCTTCCAACGGCAGTGCTGTCAGCCTCCGCATTCACCGTGCCACTCATCAGAAGAGCAGCAGCCAATAGCAATAAAACCTTCTTCATACTCCGCTTGTTCTATGATGCATGCAAAGGTATGAAAAAAAGTGAAGAGTGAAGAGTGAAGAGTGAAGAATTTTTTTGAAAAAAGTGAGAAGTGAAGAGTGAAAAGTGAAGAGTGAAGAGTGAAGAGTGAAGAATTTGCTGCCGCCATTCATGTACCTACACAGACGGCGGCAGCAAATTCTTCACTCTTCACTTTTCACTCTTCACTTAAAACAGTGTCGCGCATGCATTCGATGAGTGAGCGCAGTTGGGCGGCGCCTTGGTGGTTGTTGTCGAGCGCCTCCACTTCTTTCAGATAGCGTTCACCGTGCTTCACGTCGCCAAGGCCGAAATAGCCCAGTGCCAGCATGTACTTGCAATGAACAAGATTTCTCATGCCCAGTTCGGAGAGCCCGTCTTCGCCACGTCCTTCCCAGATAAGCAGGTCGGGCAAGGAGACTGCGAAGTAGTCCATCTCCTCGTTTCCTCCTTCAGTTTGTACTCCGCCTTGCTGAAGGTGTGGCATGTGCTGTATGCCATAGTTCACGAGCCGATAGAACCGACCGTTGGCTTCGTCATTCCGGCCGAGTCTGCGCAATGCAAGTCCCTGATAGAAAATCTTGTCGGGTTTTGCATCGTTGTAGTAGATGGCGGCGGCAGGTTCCTGTGTTCCCTTTGTGGCCTCTTCCCAGCACTTGTGGGCCTTTTCCTTCTCTCCAAGTGCATCCCATGCAACGCCAAGCAGATAGTAGAAGTCGTTATCCTGTGCCCCATAGAGTTTGCCTTCACCCAGGTGATGAGGATACTCCAGACATGCTTCAAGAAGGCGAATCGCCTCCGACATCTCCGCTGCAGTTTCAGTTGTTTTCTTAGCCGGCAAGCCTTTCGCCAGTTCAACTCGGCAGAACTGATACTGTGCAGGCACCTTGCCTTCGCCGCCTTCCCATGGATGGAACCTGTGGGCGTCGAGCTTTTCCATAGCCTCGGCGTAGCGCCCCATCTGGTTGAGCAGGGTGATTTCTTCAAGCACGAGGTCATCGCGCTGCTGTATGAGTCGGGGATATTTCTGCAGGAATGCCAGTCGCTGCTCATGAGGAAAGTGGAGCTGTTTGCGCAGCTGGTCGAGTTCCATGAGCATGCGGGCGTCGGTTTCGTCGAGAGCGAAGGCGCGTTCCATCATCTCCAGTGCCGGTTGCTTCTGCCCCAGTTTATTGTAGGTAGCAAGGGCCAGGTTGCGCCAAACCGTTGGGAACTGGGGGTCAAGCTTAGCCGATAGCTGCCAGTTGTCCATCGCAAGGTCATACTGCCGCTTGTCGTAATAGAGACAGCCCAGGTAGTAAGGAGCCTTTGCACCTTGTGGGTTTACCGCCTTTGCCAGTGAGAGCACGTTTACGTCCTCCAGCCTGTTGGGGAAACAATAGTCTGAGCACTGCTGTTCTGCCAGTTTAAAAAAGGGTGAGAAGTCCCCCTCTGGCTCTCCCTGTTTATGGGGAGAAGAGGTGAGGGGACGGAGGCTCCCTATATAATAATAGGTCATAGGCGTGACGGCCTTCTCTTCGATAGCCATCTTCCAGACTGCGGCAGCTTCTTCGCACAGCCCTGCTGCGCAATAGTCGAGAGCGATTTCATCGTAGTTCTGCGCCGAGCCATGCATCATTTCTTTCAGTTCGTTGAGCAGAGGCTGGCTCTTTGTTTCGAAAAACATCTCCAGACGGCAGCCATAGTTGAAACGGTCCAGCTTCAGCGACTCCTCGCACAACTGCATCATCTCTTCTCCGCGTCCCATCTTGCGAAGCACGTTGGCTTTCAGGGCGCGTGCCTTATGGTGGCATGAGTTGAAGATGAGGCAACGGTTTAGCTCGTCGAGCGCATCGTCAAACCGACCTTGGCTTGTGCTGATGCAGGCGGCCTCGTAATAGCCGGCATCGGCCCATGCCTTGTTCCACGTCGACTTCCAGAACAGCTCGTATGCCTCCTGCAGGTCGTTTAGTCGTCTGGTCGTTTGGTTGTTTGGTCGTTTGGTTGTTTGGTTGTCTGGTCGTTTGGTTGTATGGTCGTTTGGTGACATCCCTAAACGACCAAACGACGAATTACCCAAACAACCAGCTTTATACTTCAGTACAAGCGCAAGGTTGAAGATAGCCTCTCCGTCGTAGGGGTTCGGATTGCGCTTCTGCCACATCCGTACAGCTTTTCTCAGATAAGGCTCAGCCTTGTCGAAGCGCCCACGACGCAGATACCACAATCCCATCTGGTTCAGGCATCGCACGTCGTTGGGGTCACGTCGCAGGGCTTCCTCATAGTAGTCGAGAGCGCTCCACGTTGCATGGCGATATTGTTCCAGGTGGAGTCCTGTGAGGTAGAGCTGGTCGTTGGTCTTCGTGTCCTGCGGAGAGAGAGCGGCTTCGGCTGCATCGGGAATAGGACGTATTTCATCGGGCTCGGCCTGCCAGGTCAAGAGAGGTGAGAAGAACCTCTCTGACTCCCCTTGTTTGGGGAGAGAAGAGGTGAAAGGTGAGAGAATGGTAAAGAGCAGGTCTTCCAACTGAGCCCCTTTTATGTCCACCGTCTGCACAAGCACTTCCTCGGGCGAGAGCGTCACTTCCTGGTCATAGTATTTCTGGCCGTTCTTATGACACAGCACAATCTCCACGGTCTTCTTCGATGTGGCCAGCACCTTGAACTCCACTTGTCCCTCGGCCTTCTCTTCGATGTTCATCACAAAGTCTTTCGAGGCCTGCTTCACGATGCCTATTTCACGATAGGGCATGAAGTACTGCACGAACTGTTTCTCCTCGTAAGGCATCAGCCACGCGAAGTCGGGCTGGTTTTCGGTGTAGACGCCTGCCATCAGTTCGATGTAGGGACGGAAGATGCCCTTTTCCTGCTCCCCCGAGGGAGATAGCCTATAGTCGGACACCTCGCCTTTGTAGCCCCCCTCGGGGGGCGTCAGGGGAGCTTCATCCGTCAGGTTGCGGTCCCATGCACGTCCAAAGTCTCCATTACCCCAAGTCCATTGCTTCTTGCCGGGTGAGAAATGGTGCGAGGCCACATGCAGCATGCCGCCTTTTGTGTCGTTCTCATAACCACCCTCGAAGTTGTATTTGGAATTGACAGCCATATAAGACGTGGGAACGAAGATGTTCTTGTAGTTCGAGATGTCCACACCAGCCGAATAGTCCATCTTGTAATAGGTGCCAGTGGCGATGGGGAACGACGACACGGCACGCTTGCCATGGTCGAAGACGGCATTCACATCGGGTGGAAAGACACTCTGATACTCATCGTTTACCTCGACGGCAGGATTTGCCCACCAAAGGAAGGTCTGCGGCAACGGTGTGCGGTTGCTCACACGTCCTTGTATCTCAAGATAGGCACAACCGGGTCGGAGTGTGAAACCTGCCATGCCCTTCTGATGGAACATCTTTTCCATCTCGTTCACCCATACCGTTACCGAGCCGTCGGCATTCTTCTCAATGTAAGTGTCTACGGGCATGAAGGTGGATGGACGATGATGCTGCGGCCAGTTGAACTCAATGCCACCGCTGATCCACGGACCGACCAGACCAACCAGCGCAGGCTTGATGACATGGTTGTAATAGACAAAGTGGCGCTGCTTGATCTTGTCGTAGGCCATTTGCACGCGACCGCCCAGCTCGGGCAGCACCATCACCTTGATATATTCGTTTTCCAGCCAGATGGCCTGATAGTCTTTGTCCACCTTTTCATCGCTGATGGTTTCTATGACCGGATAGGGATAAACCACGCCACTCGACCCCTGATAGACTCGTTTCTCCAGGAACATCGGACTCTTTTCCGCCTTCCCCACCTCATAGGTAGGAATCGTTACTATCTCTCTCCAAGCTTCTACCATAATGCTTTTCTGTTTTTACAGTAATCGTTTTTCCTATTTAACCAATTCTTTCTCTAATTGCTCCAGCGACTTCCCCTTCGTCTCAGGCAAACGACCGAGGAAGAACAGGAAGCCAAGCGCGCAGACCAGTGAATAGATCCAGAACGTGCCATAGCTGCCCAGTCCTTTGTTGAGCATGGGGAACGTGTAGGTCAGTGTTGACGAACCCACCCACAGCGCAAAGGTGCAGGTTGCAACAGCCACGGCGCGCACACGGTTGGGAAACAGTTCGCTGATGAGCACCCATGTGCAGGGACCAAGGGTCATGGCGTAGCAGGCGATGGCAGCCACAACGAGAATAATCATGAAGAAACCGGTGATGTGCATGTAATAGCAGCAGCCTAAGATGGCATAAATCAGGCAGAGCCCACCTGCTCCGATGAGCATCAGCCGGCGACGCCCCAGTTTGTCGACGGTGAAAATGGCAATCAGTGTGAACAGCACATTGGCTATGCCTGTGATGACGATGTTGAACAGCACATCGCCCACCGAGTAGCCTGCCGACTGGAATATTTCCTGAGCGTAGTTGAAGATGACGTTCGTGCCGCACCACTGCTGAAACACGGCTATCACCAGTCCCAGCAACAGCACTTTCTGGAACGGTTTTGAGAACAGTGTCGACAGTCCGCCCTGTTCCTTTGCATCGGCATTGGCGTCAGCTATGGCTTGCAGTTCCTGTTCAGCATAAGCCTGTCCACCAATACGCTCCAACGTCCGACGGGCGGCTGTAAACTGGCTTTCCCTCTCGGGCCTCCGGGCTAAACCATCTTCACTTCTCATGGCTTGCCAGCGCGGACTCTCGGGAATGAAGAACGCCAGCACCAGAAAGACACCGGCAGGAAAAGCAACAGCCCAGAACATCCATCGCCAGGCCATCTGCCCGTTCCACGATGCGGCAATGTCAGCCGGTGCGAACTCCGCCGGTATTGGGTCGGCAATCAGCCAGTTGGCTATCTGCGCGGCCAGGATGCCTATCACGATGGTCATCTGATTCAGCGAGACCAGCCTACCGCGAATGTCCGATGGCGCCACCTCGGCAATATACATAGGCGAGAGTCCCGAAGCAATGCCGATGCCGATGCCACCGAAGAAACGTGCAACAAGGAAAGCGCCAAACGTGCTGAAGGCTCCGGTCATGATGGCCGATACAAGAAAGACCAACGCCGAGACGATGAGGAGTTTCTTGCGCCCAATTCTATCGGCCAGCCAGCCGCAGGTGCAGGCACCAATCATGCACCCGACGAGCGCTATCGACATGGCCAGTCCTTGGTCGGTTACAGACTCAGAAATGCCAAAAAAGAGTTCATAAAACGGTTTGGCACCGCCTATCACTACCCAGTCGTAGCCAAAGAGCAAGCCGCCCATGGCCGAGACAAGGCAGATGAAATAAACAAATCGTTTGTTGTAGTTATGCATAAAGGCTTATGTTTTGGATGAAAGATGAAGGATGAAAGATGAAGGACGAAAGATGAAGGATGAAAGATGAAGGATGAAAGATGAAGGAAGAAAGATGATGGATGAAAGAATGAAAGATGAATGTTGGGCGCTGTTTTGCGGCAGCAAATTCTTCACTCTTCACTTTTCACTCTTCACTTTTCATTCTGTCCTGTCATTTCTTCCAGGCATTCACGACCTCACCGATATACATGGAGTGTACACCGGCGGGGAAGTTGGCATACATGTTCTTTGGCACATCACTCTTGAAGTGCTGGGGGTCAAAAGGTGCAGCATACATAATCCTGCATTCAATCACCATTGCGGCCTCTGTGTAATAAGGAGTTCCGTTGGCCGTATAGGCGGTGTGCAGTCCCAGTGCGGCAGCCTTGTCGCCATCACGTCCGCTTTTCGTTCCCATGTATCTGAGCACCTGACTGTCCTTAACGTCGAAGGCCATGACGGTGAAGTATTCTGCCTTGTCCATGAATTCCTTCGTATAGCGTTTCTCTGCCACATATACGGTCAGGGCCGTTCGTCCCCAGAGCGTACCGATGCCGCCCCAGCCAATGGTCATGGCATTGCTCTTGTCCCTGTTGCCAGCCGCAAGGAGCTCCGCATCGTGGAACCATTGAAACCCGTTCTCAGTGAAATCTTCTCTCACGTCGAACTTCTTGAACCCGTTGTCTTCCTGCGCCAGCACAGGAATGGCTGCCATCATCCAGATGGCGACGACAGCGGAAATGTATCTTGTCTTTTTCATAAACATTGGTTTGAAAGGATGGGCAAAGAAATGCGCAATACCGGGACTTACAGCCCTGCTTCCAACAGTTGGTCGAAGATGCTCTGCATGCCGCTTATTGAGGGATGGCCGTTCTGCTTTTCGATGTCGTGGAGCTCAACGAGTTTCACGTTGTAGTGCTTGCAGACTTCACGCATCGACTCGTTGACGGGCTCTTTCAGTTCTGAGTTCAAGATGAAACAGATGTCGGCCTCAGAATAGCGCTTCTTGAGCATGTCTATCAGACAGGCCAGTGCCGGGCGTAGACTCATGCAGTCGTCTTTCGTCCAGTCCGAATACTGATACTCGCCAATAGGAGAGCCGGCCCAGTCGTCGTTGGTGCCGCCGAAGACGAAGATGACATCCGGATGGCCAAGACTGTCCACACGTGAAATGAAGTTGTTGCGCGATGCGTTCATCCCTCCATAGCCAGTGCCACAGATAGTCGTTCCGCCCCATGAGTCGTTCTTCTCCAACGCATACCCTTTGGCATGGATGTAGAGGCTCCACCAGGTCTGTTCTACCTTTGTGACATCGTTTCGGTCGTTGGGATAGAACGTTGCGTAGTTGGAAGGGATGACGCCAATGAAAGTGGAGTAGGAGTCACCAAGGATAGACACTCGCTTTGTCTGCGCTGATGCACAGGCAACCATAGCTGCCATCAGCAAAACTAAAAACATCTTTTTCTTCATGTTGTTGATAATAAATGAGTCAGATAAATCAGTTCTTTTTCTTCACGATTGTTGTCCTCCTTCATTTAATGTGGCAAAAGTACACCTTTTCCATGAAACCTCCAAAGAAATACGAGATAATTAACAACAATTAGAGACAGCCTCACCCCAAAAAGAGCCTCACCCCCAGCCTCACCCCCAACGAGCCTCACCCCCGACCCCTCTCCGAGTGGAGAGGGGAGTAGTTACTCTTGACGTTATGTTCGCGTCTTGAATGTATATACTCCCCTCTCCCTTCGGAGAGGGGTCGGGGGTGAGGCTTGGGGTGAGGCTTGGGGTGCTCTTTTCCTCTTATATCCTGCCTTTATCGAATGACGGTCTTCCGTCCGTTATTCATATCTATGCCTTTGGCGCTTGGTCTTCCACTGAGCTTTCGACCGTCGAGAGCGTACCACTGGTTGTTTGGGATATTGGTCGTTTGGTCGTTTGGGGAGGTGATGCCTGTCGTTATTCCGTTCTCGAAGTTGAGCACGATGGAGTTGATGTCGTCTGCAGTCAGGCCTTCGAGTTTGAAATAGGCGTGGAAGGAATCGATG
>OCTW011602556.1_pt1 | contig 16994 bp, 11 predicted proteins | sample 1539671 | NCBI WGS metagenome assembly OCTW01 (sample SAMN02144230, study PRJEB22623) | gut metagenome | biome: sheep rumen | host: Ovis aries | place: New Zealand
CAGGTATGATTCCCCATCAGCGATACCTTTTTTAAAGGCATTTGAATCCAAAATCAGATATGAATTGTTTAGTTTTTTGCCTGAAAGCTCTGATAAGTCAAAAGTTACAAACTTATGGTCAGTGTCGTTTTTACCATAAAGAATTGTCCAATCGTAACGATTATTTGATGAAACGCTTTCAGCACCAGAATCTTCTTTAACATCAGGAGTGGCAGGTTCAGTACCATTATCAGATAAGATTTCAACATTTTCTTCAGGAGCAATTACATCCTCTGAAGTATCATCAATTGATGCAATTTCTTCTAGATTATCATCAACAGCCACCGTTTCTTCAAAATCAGCTGTTTCAATAACATCAGAAAGATTTTCTGATGCGCTTACTGAACCTACAGCAATCAATGAGATAATCATCATCGAAATAATTAATAATCCATGATTAACTTTCATATTTATTTTTTCCTCCAATGAATGAATGATAATATAATTAATATATTAATAAATATAATTTCAACAGTATTTATAATTAATTAACATTTTACAAATAATAACGAAAATATATTCCATTTGAAAGACATCATTGAACCATGCTGCAAAAAATAATCGATTTAAATCCAGAATGCCTGCGATATTTTAAGAAAATTTTAATGAATGATGTTGAAACATCACTACCAGATTATGCAAAATATTTATATAGTAATTGACACTAATTTTATTTATGGAAAAAAATAACTATTGTTATATAGTTTACATTTCGAAGGGATTCTACTTTTTTCCATACTTCTCGGGCAGATTTAAAAATATAACTTGTAAAATATCTCAATAAAAAAATTACCCATTAAAATTTTATTGTCTCCAAAAATAGCAAGTTATGGAAAATATTAATGAGCACTATTAACTCCTTAAACCCTATTAAACTCAAAACTCATTAATATTTTCACCGGAGCATCCCATCCGATGCTCTTAAACCTTTTTAAATTTTAGATTACAAATATATGAATGATAAAATGAATTTAGAAGATAAGATTGACATTGTTAAGGATATTCTTAAGGGTAAAAAAGTGGCAATCGGTTTTTCAGGCGGTGCCGATTCAACCTTAATGGCCTACCTTTCATCAAAATTTGCAAAGGACACCTTAGCAGTTACCATCAACAACCACCTGTTTCCAACTGGTTTTATTGAAAATACCCGAAAAACCGCCAAGTCATTTGGGATAAATCATGAAATAATCGACATCAATTTCTATGATGATGAAACGTTCCTGTCCAACACTTCAAGCAGATGCCATACATGCAGGAGCCTCATGTATTCCCAAATCAAAAGGGTTGCCTTTGAAAACGGCTTTGATTTCATATGTGACGGCAACAACATAAGCGATCTGGTGGCTGACCGTCCGGGAATTCTGATTACCTATGACAACGGATTCAAGACACCCTTCATAGAGGCCAGATTGACATCAAAGGAGATTCACGAGTACCTTGACAAGAACAACATTCCATATTCAAGGTCAACCACATGTCTTGCAACAAGAATTCCGACCGACACTCCCGCAACCAAAGAGAAAATTGATAGAATCAGTTTCTGCGAGGACTACATTTTAGCCAGCACAGGATGTGAAATAGCCAAGGTCAGGGACAACGGTGAACTTTGTATTGTTGAAGTGGACAAAATTAGTGAAATTCTATCAGACAATAACTTTGATCAAATCAACAGTGAATTAAAAAGGCAAGGTTTCAGGAAAGTTGCACTAGATTTATCACAGATTGATGATGACGAATACATCAAACTTGACTATGATGAGGGTTCGTTTTCATACCGTCTGCCCTTTACAATAAACCTCAAGGACACAGAAAAGCAACTGGAAATTATTAATAAAACCAAAGATAAACTAGAATTAGAAAAGATTATCATTTATGAAAACGGACTGATAAAAGGAAATGAGTTTAATGATTATGAGGAGGCACTTGACGAATTCATGAACGTGCTTTCAAAGTTAAGGAGAAATATTTAGGTGAATAACATGCCAACAAGATACATAGGTGACGGATACTGGGAAATTGCTTCCCGTCAAATGAGTATAGTAACAAGAAGTGAACAGGAAAGATTCAAAGACGCTAAAATCACAGTCATAGGCTGTGGCGGAATCGGTGGTGAAACAATTGAAATGCTTGCAAGAATGGGCATTGGAGAGCTGGTGCTTGTTGATGAGGATGCATTTGACCTGTCAAATTTAAACCGCCAGACCCTAGCCAGCTTAAAAGACCTTGGCCTTTCAAAAAGCGCAGTTGCAGCAGACAAGGTCAGACTGATCAACCCATATGTCAAGGTAACCGCTTTCCATGAGCATGTTGACAAAGACAATATCGATGTCATCATTGGAGATTCAGATATAGTCATCGATGCACTTGACAATGTCCTCACAAGAGTAATTGTGTCACGTAAGGCATTGGAAAAAGGAATTCCATACATTCATGGAGCGATTCATGGAACATTAGGTCAAATTACAGTATTCTTGCCAAACAGCGACAAGACATATGAGGAAATGTTCAACCTGCCATCACAGGGCAATGAATTGAATGAAGAAACAATTGAAGCTTTGAAAAATGTAACTTCAGGAGTTCCGCCGGTCATCGGACCAACACCTAACCTGATTGGTTGTCTTGAGGCGATGGAAGCTTATAAAATTTTAACAGGAGTCGGCAAGGTCACCGTTGCTCCAAAAATATTAACATTCGATTTACTCGATTTAGGTTCATTCAGTTTGGATGAACTTTAAATCATTCCTATTTTTTTAGATTAACCCTTTCAGGTGCAGTGTAGACTGTAAATCGGTTGTCACGCACAAAGCCTATCATTGTAATGTTTCCGGCACTGGCAACATCAATTCCTGATGATGCAGGGGCTGCATTTGAGATGATTATCGGCACTCCTACACGAATGACCTTTATGAGCATGTCTGCAGGCATCCTTCCGCTGTATGAAATGTATGATTTGCTAAAGTCATAGCCTTCTTTTGAAGCTGCCCCTATAACCTTATCCACTGCTACGTGACGGCTTACATCCTCACGTATGATGATTTCATCACCACACTTCAGCTGTGCAACGTGCACTCCTGCTGTCTTCTGCCAGATTTTTGCCTCATCGGTGAGGTGCCTGATATCCTTGATTACCTGTGTTGCATCTATTGTCAAGTCGGAATTGTTGGGCTCTATTGTTTTTAGCTCTGATCTGATTCCGCCGGCATTGTCTGAGTTTACCCCCTGATATTCAAGGAGCCTGCACACACATGCATGCTCACAGTTTCCCTTTCTCTCCTGTACGATTCCTTCCTGTTCCATATCCTCTTCAGGGTCGTGGGAGAGTTTGGTTGAAACAAGGACATTTGTTCCGTCAAGTCTTATCGATTCGATATCTGAATAATCCTTGATCAGTCCTTCGCCGAGGCAGTATCCAACAGCAAAGTCTTCAAGGTCTTTTGGATATGTGGAGAATTTCCTTGGAGGTAGATAATCTATAAACAGATAGGTATATTCGTCATCAACGCTGTTTTCCCTGATTGTCTTATATTCACCATCTTTCCATTGTATTACTTCACTCTGTCTTATGAAATCCATATTATTCACCTTCAATTAATAATATTAACAATTGTTATATTTATATTTTTGAGTACCGCAAACACTTTAAAATGCAAAAAATAATATACAAACAATGAAAATACTATACCTGACTGACCTTTACTACAATGCTAAAGGAAGAAATTACTTTAAAGAAGACTTATACATTACAGAAAAGCTAACAGAAGAATTTGACATTGCACTATGCCATCCCAGAAACTCTCAAAGCTTTGAAAAAAATGCAGACCTGATAATATTCAGAAATACCGGACCGGTTATCGGATTTGAAAAAACCTATCAGCAATTCGTTGAAAGGGTAAAATCAAATAACCTCAAAACATTCAACGAATTCACCGGAAAGGCAGACATGTGCGGCAAGCAATACCTTTTGGACTTGACATTAAAGGACTACCCAGTCATTCCAACCATAGAGTCAATTGAAGATTTAGACCTGCTTGGAGAATGTGAAAAATATGCAATTAAGCCAAAAAATGGTGCGGATTCAATTGGCCTTGAATTCATTGGAAAAGAAGAATTATTGAAAAGAAACCTGAAAAACACACTGATACAACCCAAGGTTGATTTTGAATACGAAGTGTCATTCTATTTCATCAACGATAAATTGGAATATGCCCTCTATGCTCCGAATAAGGAAAAAAGATGGGAACTTGAAAAGTATGATTTCACAAAAAAGGACAAGGATTTTGCATTGAAATTCATTGAGTGGAACAGCATTGAAAACGGAATACAAAGAGTGGATGCATGCAGAACAAAAGACGAGGAATTGTTACTGGTTGAACTGGAAGATTTGAATCCATATCTTTCAATCTTGGAGTTGGATGAAAAAACAAGAGAAAAATTCATGAATGACTTTACAGATACCTTAAAAAAAATGAAAAAGTCATTCGATTAAGCAAACGCTTTCCTTTTTCCAATAACAATTGTTGCAGGTCTTGCACTCGGATTTGGCATGTGGATTATCCACCCATTCACTTAAAAATGCAGGATTTTTAACAAATGGCCTTTGCATGGAAATGAAATCAATATCAGTATTGTTTAGGAGTTCATTGATTTTGTCTTGGCTGGATTGACCACCTCCCAATACAACAGGAACATTGACGCTGCGAGCAACCTTATCTGCAAAGCCAACGAGCATATTCTGATTGGATTGGCCTTTACGGAAATATTGAGGCGATAAAAACCTAGTAATCTGCAAGCTATCTGCACCGTTTTCAGCAAGTATTTTGCAGATTTCCAATGAATCATTCTCATCCGAGTATAAGTTCACCTTACAGTGAACATGCAGGTCAGTTGTCTTTTTAATCAACTGGATAATCTCAACCACCATTCTTGCACGATTGTATGTGTTTCCCCCATAATCATCATCCCTTGTGTTTTCAAATGGATCCATTACCCTTGAGAGGTAAAAATTATTGCCGACACATAACTCAACACCGTCAAAGCCTGCAAACATTATCTTTTTGGCAGCCACCACATAATCCGCCTGAATGGTGCGGATATCTTCAATGGTCAGGTCATTAACTTCCATCATCTGCTTTCCGTTGACATTGCAGTTGACAAAACCTATCTGGGCAAGAATAGGGACATGATTGTCATGGGCAACCTCAGTTATTTCCTTAAAGTCTTTAATGAATGTTGGAGAGTTGATGTAGTGTGTGTAATCGCTGAATCTGTCATGAGTATACATTGAAATTAGTTCAGTGGTAATTACACCGACATTATTTTTAGCCAATTTTTCATACCTGTCGTAAATTTCCTGAGTCAAACCGTAAGATGAGTCGTTTTGTGATTCCCAAAGCCCGTTTCTAATGATTCTGCCAGAAACCGGCAAGTTCCCGAATTTAGTATCGTCAAATATAGTTTTCATATTAAAATATTTTGTAAAAAGAATATATAAACAAGAAAGTAACTCTCAAATTACCTTATTCAAAAATATTGGCCACTTTTTTAAGTTCCCTAGATATCTCCAGGTGCTGAGGACAGGTTTTCTCACACTCACCGCATTCAATGCATTCAGAAGCCCTGCCAAATTCCTGAGAAATGAGATTGTACTCATCATAATACTTTGAATTCAGCCTGCCGGATTTCTTGTTGAGGTTATACAAATCAAAATATCTTGAGATTGGAATGTCACATGGACAGTGGCCTTTGCAGTAGTCGCAAGTGGTGCATTGGATTTCACCACGGTTTTCCAAAAGGTCCATTGCATTGTTAAGGATTCTCATTTCATCCCCATTTAATTTTGTGAAATTTCGCATAAACTCCATATTTTCACTGACTTCCTCGATTGTGCTCATTCCGCTAAGAACCATCTCCACATTGTCCAAATTCAATACGAATGACAATGCCCACAATGCCGGCGGCAGGTCATTGTAGCTTTCAAACAATCTTTTGACATCCCTATTGACACGGGCCAACTGTCCGCCCTTGATTGGACCCATGACAAAGACCGGCTTTTTGTGTTTTAAAGCCATTTCATAGCATTTCCTGGACTGGACATAGCTACTGTTCCAGTCCTTGTAGTTGATTTGAAGCAATACAAACTCGATTTCAGGATGTTCTGTTAGAATCTTGTCAAGAACCTCTGGAGAGTCATGCAGGCTCAATCCAAGTTTTTTGATTCTGCCCTGTCTTTTGAACTCCCTCATCACATTGAAGATGTCCAATTTTTTACACAATCCCTCATAGTAGGGGTCTTCAGCGTCATGTGCCATGTAATAGTCAAAATAGTCCACACCGCATCTTTCAAGCTGCTCTTCAAAAATCTCATAGGGATCATCGCTCATCTTCATGGTGTAAACCGGCATCTTATCGGATATGAGAATTTCCTCGCGAGGATATCTTTCAACGACACACTTTCGTATTGCATATTCGCTTTTCTCATCAAGATACTGATATGCAGTGTCAAAAAACCTCCCACCAGATTGAATGTAAGCATCAACCATTTCATTGGTTTTTTCCAAATCGATGCTGCCGTTTCGGTATGGCAGCCTCATGAATCCGAAACCGAACCTGCTGATATCCTCTTTCATGAAATCACCCATTTAAACCTTTTTCAGCCAAGTATTTGCCTGTCAAACTGTCTTTGGAATTCACAATCTCATTTAGGGAACCTGAAGCAAGTATGTCCCCACCCCAATTGTTGTCATCGATTCCGATGTCGATTATGTAATCCGCATTGGCTATCAAATCCAAATCATGCTCAATGACGATTACTGTCGCCCCCTTGCCTATCAGATGGTCAAACACATCGATTAAAACCTTCACATCCAATGGGTGAAGACCAATTGTCGGCTCATCGAAAATGAATATTGAATTTTTCTGTGACTTGCCGATTTCAGAGGCGAGCTTGAGCCTTTGTGCCTCACCTCCGGAGAGGCTTGGAGTGGCTTCACCCAGTGTCAGGTATCCCAATCCCAAATCAGAAAGTTTTTGAAGTTTGCGTGTGACCTTATCAAGTTCAAACAGCTCTTCAAGTGCCTCATCGATTGTCAGAGCCATGATGTCTGCTATTGACAATCCATTATAGGTTATCCCATCCACCTTCTTGTCATATCTAAGCCCGTCACATTCAGGACATGTTATTTCAACATCGGGAAGGAACTGAACATCCATTGAGACACTGCCAGTACCGTTACATGTTTCGCATCTCAATTTACCTGTGTTATATGAGAAATCTGCCATCTTGTAATCGTCGGTTAGCTTTGCAAATTCCCTTCTCAAGTCATCCAGCACCTTGGAGTATGTTGCAACAGTACTTCGAACATTCTTTCCTATCGGGACACTGTCAATCAGGTCGATTTTCTTAATGTCGTCACAGTCAATGTCCAATATTTCATCGGGCAGATCATCATCATTAATCATTGCCTTGACTGCAGGATACAGTGCCTCGAGAAGAAGGGTGGTCTTGCCACTGCCTGACACTCCGCTCACCACGGTCAGTTTTCCCTTTGGAATGTTGATGTCCATTGACTTTACATTGTGTATTTCATTTGTCCTGATGTTGATGGAACCGTTTTCAAAAATGTCATCTGACTTGTCACGAATAACAACATTCTCGGAGTTTGTTAAAAATGGGGCGATCTGTGAGGAGGGATTGTCCTCAATTTCCTTTAAATTGCCCTGCGCTATGATGTTTCCTCCGTCAGCTCCCGCTTGCGGACCCATTTCTATCATGTAATCGGCAATGCCCAATATCTTAGTGTCATGGTCGACCAGTATAATGGAGTTTCCATCCTCAACCAGCTTGCGGATAACGCTGATTAAACCGTTTACGTTATCAGGGTGCAATCCGATTGACGGCTCATCCAAGACATATAATACTCCTGTTGTGCGGTTTCTTAATGTTTTTGCAAGCTGTACACGCTGCAGTTCACCTGTGGACAGTGTGTTTGAAGGCCTGTCAAGTGAAATGTAGCTTAAACCCAAATCAAGCAAGATTCTTGCATCGTTCATGAATTCCTCGGCAATGGATTCCGCCATCTTTTGAACTTCACCAGGCAAGTTAGAGATAACCTCAGGAATCCAAACCACCAGTTCCTTAAGGTTAAGCTCACATGCCTGGGAGAGTGTCAATCCTCCCAACAGTGTCTGGTTGGCCTTTGCGTTAAGCCTTGTTCCGTGACACTCGCTGCAGACCTTTGTTGTTAGAAACTTGTTGATTTTAGTAAGTCCCTTTTCGGTTTTAGCATTCCTTAACGCTTCCTCGATTGCCTTATGGGCATTGCGGTACTCTGCATTCAGCTCGAATAGCTTGCCGTTTTTTGATGGAATATTGATATACTTCTTAACAGCAGGACCATTATATACAATGTCCTTTTCCTCATCGCTCAAATCCTTGAATGGAACATCGAGCCTGACTCCCAGCTCGCCTGCAACATGATACATCCAGGATATTCCGAACTGGTTCCATGCATCTACCGCACCTTCCTCCAATGTTTTGGTTTCATCACCTACAAGCGTTGAGTCATCCACATCACGAATGTAGCCTGTTCCGCCGCATGTCGGACATGCACCATCTGAATTGAATGCATACTCCTCAGCCCCCAGTCCGTAGAATTCCTCGCCGCAGACAGGACATACTATTGGCATTTCACGGGCGACGTTCAATGTCGGCTCCTGCAGGTGCCCGTTGGGACATGTGTAATTTCCGCATCTTGAATACAATAATCTGAGTGAGTTTAAAAGTTCAGTTGATGTTCCGAATGTTGAGCGGATATTTGGAATGTTTGGCCTTTGGTGAAGTGCAAGCGCTGCCGGAACATACTGGATCAGGTCAACCTGTGCTTTTCTAGATTGTGAAATTCTTCTTCTGGTATATGTGGACAGGGCATCAAGGTATCTTCTTGAACCTTCAGAGTAGAGGACTCCCAGTGCCAGGGAGGATTTTCCACTACCGGAAACTCCGCTTACGGCTACAATCTTTCCCAATGGAATATCAACATCGATGTTTTTTAGATTATGAACTTTCGCTCCCCTGATGATTATCATATCTTGGTACATATGATAATATTTGGAAATTGAATGTAATATATTTTGGCAACACTGGTTGAGAAGTTCACCAAAATACGATCCAATCAACTTTTGATGGTTAAAAATAGCTGAAAAGGGGAATATATTATTTCAGATGATGCAAAACCCTTAAAATCATATATACTCCATGAACATGAGACATTACCTCATGATTCCTTTAATCATTTAATGCTTAAAGTTAGGGTAACATCCCCTGAACCTAAAATATTTCTCAACTCGTTGGCTGTAACCTTCTGCACCTTGCCCAATCTTGTATAGTCCCATGAGTTGGACTTGTAGAAAAGAGAAATCTGATTTGAATCATACAATACAATATCTCCCGGTGAAGTGGAAATGTACTTGTCGTTTGCGGTAAGCGAGAATCCCAAATCTCCAACCTTTTCAAAGCCTCCGTATTCATCTGCCCTGATTTTTATGTCTCCTTTTTTCAGCTTGCTGAAAAGTTCATTGGCAGCCTTGGTGTTTGCAAGTTTCACATCCAATATGTGTCCATTGACCTTTAGCTTGATATGTTTGGAGCCGTCAACTGTTTTTATGCTGCTTTTTGCTGAGGCCTTCCTGATTTTGGATGTGGCCTTGACATTAACGGTCACCTTATGGGTTCCCTTTTTCAGATTTTTGGTGTTTATACTTACACCTCCGTTCTTATTGGTTTTAAGAGAGTATTTTTTGTATTTGTTGCCTGTGAATACTTTCAGAAGGACTTTAACTCCCTTCATCACCTTGCCGGATTCCTTGTTTTTGACTGTTACCTGAAATTTCTTATTCTGCTTATATATGCTTGTCATTTTCGGTGCAGATATCTTCAGTTTTGCTTTTGATATCTTAACTGTGCCTGTTTTTGCCTTAGCGGAATACTTTTTGGTATCCTTGACGCTGACTATTATTTTATGCTTGCCTATGCTTAACTTTGAAGCAGGATATTTTGCCATGCCTCCGGAATCGGTAGTGAGAGATACCTTCTTATATTTTTTGCCTGTGTAAACCTTTAGAAGGATATTGACATTTGTTGCAGGTTTTTTGGTTTTTCCATCCATTGCCTTGATTTTGAAATTTTTGCCGGAAGCATATGTGGTTGACAGTTTTTGAGGAACCAAATCAATGGATTGAGGCTCGTTTGAACTGTCCCCTGCAACGCTGGATACTGCATCAGTTGAATTGTCCGTTTCGGCGCAGACTGTTGAAATGGCCAAAAGACATGCCATAATCATCATCAACAGAATAAGCTTTTTAATATGTTTGTTCATATAATCTTTAATTTGATTTCAAAATATATAATATTTTTTACCTCAACAGACATTTTTAATAGACTGGCACAGAGGTGATGAATGCATGGCCAACTGCATTAACTATTAATAGTCATTAAATACAGATTATATATATTATGAGAAAACTGTTGTTGATTGTTTTAATCTTTTTGCTTATTGGAGCAGTCAGTGCACATGATGACTCAAATGGCACTGCAGATTCCATACTTAAAGATACGGAATATAATGCAGACATCGACGATGATGACGAAACGATGGAAGTTGAGGAAAACAACTACATTCCAGTGGAAGTCAAATCCGATGAAGCATGGAGCCTTAATGTTTATATTGACAGAAAGGACTCCACAATCAATGATGAGTTAGAAAATGTAACACATGACCAGGTCGACATTCCCACAAGTGTAATGGTTGACGGCGAGGAAGTTCCGTTGGCTTTGGGAAAACACAATATCATCTATGAATTCAAGTTCACAAACACCACTTCAGTATATAAACCTGAAGCCTACATCAGTGATGGGGGAGTGTATATTGACTTTAAATTCATCAGAAACAGCAAGAATCCTCAAAATGCGATTTACAGATTCACTTCAAAGTTCAACATCATAAAAGCTGTCGAACCGATATCAACAACAGTCGATTTGGATGAAATCAACATCACCTATTCTGATACACTCTTTTTCACCATCAAGGGAATAAGATCCGGCAGGGCAAGTCTTTACCTTGACGATACACTATTCAACTCATTTGAAATTGATGAAAATCCATATGGCGAGGAGATTGATACAAGCAAGTTGCCAAAAGGTTCATATAATTTTGTATGCATTGTGGAAACTGACAATGTCTACGGCGAGTATGATATCAAAGCTGACAGTTCAAATTCCATGCTTGAAATGGATTTTACCCGCTCAAAATCATCCAGTTCACCTAACAGATACATTGCAATAATAAACGCAACATTGAATGTCTATGATTTTCCCGAATTGAATACAATAAACATAAATGCCCCTCCAATCGAGATAACCTACACCAGAAGCGTTCCGATATACCTTGAAGGTGACGGGGCAGGAGATGTTGCAGTCTATATTGATGGAGAGAAGGTCTATGAAAATCCAATCATGCTTTCATGGGCAAATGCAATCTACATACCTACAAAAGACAGCACCGGCAATTATTTCAAGAAGGGAACCCACAACATTTCATTTGAATTTGTGTTTTCAGACAAGTATGTCCGATTCAATCCGAAAGCATACTGCTACAACAAGGAATATACGTTCAATTTCTTTGAAACACAGGAAAGCACAAGCTTTTTAAATGACAAGTACGTTGTGAATGGGAAATTAAACATTGTCGATGATGCATCACAGGTCATTCCTATAGATTCATCAGACAACCTAATCATCATCCATACAGAAGACATTAAACTTGAAATCGAAGGCATGAGCCATAATTACAACATTACCGTTTTTGTGGACGGTGTTGAGATATATGATGCCTACACCAATTCAAACACAATAAACATCCCCACATTTTTCGGAAGAACCTCAATCGAAGAGACAAATGAAAGGGACATCAAAACCGGAACACATGGCATAATGTTCAAGTTCAATTCTCCATACACATATGATGTTGATGCCGAATTCAAAAACGGCATAATGCATTTCAAATTCAAACAGTCCGATTCTTCAACCAATCCCAACGGTGTCTGCCATCAGCTCAACGCTTCCCTGATTGTTAAAGACAAGCAAAAGACCGTGCATATAAGGAAGGTGAAAAACAACACCTATTTTGACGATACCGAATTTATCGTTGGAATGGATTTGTATGAGCCTGAAGAGGATGATGATGACTGGGACGATGATGATGAGGAATATCCTGTTGGCACACAGGATGTTGGAATCATAGTAAGCGATGCGAATGGAGTCGTATACACTGGAGACTATCTGATGAACGTTTATGACCGTCAGGTATGGAATTATGAGTTTGAAAACGAGATGCTTCCAAAAGCCGGAAAATATACCATGAAAATCATAAACCTTGCAGACAATACCTATGATACCGCATCATTTGAAGTTAAAAAGGCAGACAGATTTTTCAACAAGAAATACACATCAGATGACTTCGATGTCCTTTTTACCCTTGACTTTTCACCGTGCAGAAATGATTTGAATGACCCGTGCACCATTACAATAGACAATAAGGAAAAGACCATTAATGCAAAAAAAGGAGTGTCCAGCAGCAAAAAAGATGTGCTTTTTACAGACATCGACCCTGGAACTTACACTGCAACATTCACCCTTAAGGGAAACGACATATACAAGGACGTCACATTAAAATCAAAGGTTACAGTGAAAAAAGAGGCTCCAAAAATATCTTATGAGAAAAAGGGCACAAACAAGCTTGAGCTGACCATTGACATTCCAAAGTCAAAAACCGGTGCAGTACTGATTGTAAAGGCTGGCGGTGAGGAGAAGAAATTCACAGTAGACAAAAACACCAAGCACATTACAGCCGAATTCGACAGTCTTCCATCAGGCACATACGATGTTGAAATAGAATTCAATGGCAATGAAAGGTACACCTCAAAAACACTCGATGCCCAACTTGAAATCACACACCCATATAATCCTCCAGTCACAGAACCTGACACTGACGACAGCAATGAAACAGAACAGGGAAAAGGTGTGGGAAACAATACCAAAGGAATAGGAACAGGCACCGGAGATTCAAATGCAACCGGCAGCGGAAACGGCACCTATCAGGGAAAAATTTCATTGAACGGCAAGGGATTCAATGGAGAATTGGGATCACAGGGAAGCGGACACGGTGACGGGGCCAAAAGCTATGAGATAACCAAGAACATTCAAAAAATCACCGACAATCCATACTCCTTATGGATAATTTTAATCATAGCAATCATCCTACTGTTTTTAAGCTTCATATATGAAAGACGCGAAGAGGATGAAGAGGAATATTAGTTCAAAATAAGTTGCCTCACATCCCAATATTTTAATTCCAAACTGAACTTTTTTGATTCATTTTAAAATAACATTTCAAGAAAATTATGAAAATGAAACCATTGACCCTGAAAAAGGTCAAGATCAAAGGTCCGATAAAAAGCTCATACTTCAGGCAACATTGAAAATCAATGGCAAAGTGGCCAAAGGTAAAAGAATCATCTTTAAATTCAAAGGCAAAACATACAATGCAAAAACCAACAAGAAAGGTGTTGCTAAAGTAACCATCAAGAAGAAGGTATTGAGAAAACTTAAGGCAGGTAAAAAAGTAACCTATACTGCAAAATACTCTAAAAAACCGTCAAAAAAAACTGTTAAAGTTAAAAGATAAGGATTAAACCCCTTATTTTTCTTATTTTTTTAAAACAAAGGGAGTTGAAAAACCCCCATTAAAAATGGAGAAAAAAATACAAGTTTACACCTTGTAGGACATCCACATCCCTACAAAGCACTGTTTAATCATATGAAATCGATGTTATATAAAGTTTTTCGCAGGCAAGTGCATGCTTTCATCGTTTTTTGTAAAAAAAATTAATTTAAAGTGTCTTTTCAGTAATTTAAAAAAAGTTAAAAAAAGAATTATAATAATTCTTTTCTAAGGTCGATGGTGTCCTTAAGGTCAGGACCGGTTGAGATAATGGTTACAGGAACTCCTGTTTCGGTTTGAATGTCTTCGATGAATGCCTTGGTTTCGGCGGACAGTTCATCATAGTCCTGTACACGTGCACAGTCAAATAACCTGTCAACACAAGTTAGAGCTATTTGGGTTGCACCGTTGATTCTGCAGGATTCCTTTGCAAGTTCCATGTCAAAGTAACCGATTCTTCTGCGTCTTCCAGTAACTACACCATATTCCTCAAGGCCTTTGCGTTCTGCCTCTTCCTGTGTCATTTCAGTTGGGAAAGGTCCTTCTCCAACACGGGAGATATAAGACTTGAATACATTGATGACTTCATCTACTTTAGTTGGTCCGACACCGACATCTGCTGCAAATGTTGATGCTGTGGTGTCCTTACTTGTTACGAACGGATAGGTTCCGTAGTAAAGTGAGAGTGCAAAACCTTGTGATCCTTCAATGAATACCTCGTCACCGTTGTCAATTGCATCATTTACCTCAAGTGACACATCTGTAATAAATTCTTCCAGTTCAGGCACGTCTTTTGCAAGTCCTACTGTTCTCAATACCCTGTCTGAGTTTGCAGGGCCGCATCCAGAACCTGTACTTCCTATTTTTTTAGCCAAATGCTCGGAAGCCTTATCTCTTGACAGGTGCTCTTCTGTAATGATTGCACATCTTGGATCAACACACATTCTTTCTTTAATGTTATATTTCTTTAGGTTTTCAAATTCATTAAATAATACATCCGGATTTACTAAAACTCCAGCCCCAATCATGAGTTTAGCATCGGTATGTACAAAGCCTGAAGGGGTTAATCTTAAACCATATTTTTCACCGTTAAATTCAACGGAGTGTCCTGCATTTGGTCCAACACCTGCACGAGCGATTATTTTTGGTTTATCATTGTCACAAAGGTAAGTTATACATTTTCCCTTACCTTCATCACCCCAGGCTCCTCCAACTAAAATACTACAAGTCATTTAATAACTCCTTAAATATCAATATATGAAAAATTAGTGAAAATTTTCATAACACTAATATTATATCATTTATATTTAAAAAAGTTTTGGAATATTATAAATATAATATCGAATAAAAATTTATGCATATATAAACTATTCAGGTAATTCATATGCATATTGAAAAACATTACAGAGAACTTGAAGATGTTGAAGAACTGCATATTTATAATATTAATAAAATTAATCTAGTCGAACAAGGAGCCCCTCAAGTTAAAAAGCCTGAAAAAGTTCGTTTTAGCAATATTATGAAGCATGTGCCTTCAGACATTAATGTATTCCTGCCTGTCGATGATGGTGAAGACTACATCGTCGAAAGAATCGGGTGGAATCTACTAGAAAGAACCAATATGAAGCTGGAAGATGTTGAAGGAAGACTTTTAAGTCAGCTTTCACCATTCTATTATGAACACTTTAAGGATGCATTCAAAGAGGTTTATGAAACCAAGAAAACTAAAAATATGAGAGTTTACTATCATATAAGCGATAAGGTTCACAGCCTGGCCAACATCAACATCATCATTGATGAAAATGAAATCTATGCCATTTCCGATTTCAAAAATACCGTTGAGGAAAGTAAAAGCATAGAGGAACAGCAACTTGAAGAGGAAGAAAACAAGGCCAATCTAATCGAATACTTCTCACAAACCGGAAGCTACTACAAGACCCGTGGCGAGTTTACATGGACTCCCGGCATTTACAACATCATAAACCGTACCAGCGAACCGCAGGACAGATATTACAATATCATTTTTGACCTAGTAATTCCTGAAGACAAGCCTCTGGTTGAAGAGCTGCTCCAGACAATGAGCCCTGAAACCGACACATATGAAAATATCATCAGAATCAAAACCCCCGGCGGGAAAATCAAGTTTTTGGATGCATATCTTTATTCCAAATTTGATGAAAACGGTGATGAAATCAGCCATTACGGTTTGTTCAAGGATGTCAGTGTTGATTCACATAAGCATATGACCCGGCCGATTGATTTCATGCTGAACGGATTTAAGCATAATTCCAAACTGTCCCTTTTAATTGAACCTTTAAGCAAACGATATGAATTCAGTGAAGGATTCTACACAATGATTGAGGTTTCAAAACAGGACTATATCCACAATACAGAAATTCTGGAAAATATTGTTGAAGAAAATGCACGTGAAAACCTTATGAAACTGGTTCGTGGGGAAATCAGTGAAGTGAATCAAATATTTACATATAATGTTAATGGAAATGAGGAAAACCAGAAAATCTGTGAACTGTTTATTGAAAGATTCAATTACGGTAACAAGCAGCACAGCATTGGATTTTTAACCGATATAACAATACCTCGCCAAAAGCAGCAGGAACTTGTGAAATCCAATGCCAATAAAAACATTCTAATCAAAGAGGTTCACCACAGGGTTAAAAACAACCTGCAGGTTTTAAACAGTTTCCTGAATCTTGAACGCCGTGCATACAAAGACAATCCAAAACTTATCCTGGACAATATGCAGGCACGTCTGGCCTCACTGGCCCTTTTGCATGAAAAGACATACAATACCGAAGATTTCGTCAACATAAATCTTAAAGATTACATGCAGGACCAGGACGAAACCCTAAAGACACTGTTTGTTGCAAAACACATTGACTTTACAACAGACATTGATCCGGAAATTCATTTATCAATTGAAGTCATTACTCCATTGCTGCTTATTGTTGATGAACTGACAATGAATGCAATAAAGCATGCTTTCCCTGATGAAAACATGCCAAACAAAACAATTTCAAAAGAAATTAAGCTTATTGATGACAACATTTGCGAATTCATCCTACAGGACAATGGAGTGGGACTTGAAAGTCCCGAAACTCTCATCAATCACAATCTAGGATGGGAAATTGTGAACAATTTAACAAGACAGATTAATGGAGA
>OCTW011464795.1_pt1 | contig 16981 bp, 16 predicted proteins | sample 1539671 | NCBI WGS metagenome assembly OCTW01 (sample SAMN02144230, study PRJEB22623) | gut metagenome | biome: sheep rumen | host: Ovis aries | place: New Zealand
AGAAAGATTAAATATTTCTACTAATGTAAATAATATCTATCATGATATTTTAAATAAAGAAAATGAAAAATCAAGTATTAATAATGAACATAAAGTTAATAAATTTAATTATGAAGACATAATTCCTTTACTATATTTAAATTTTGAGTTAAATGGTTATCCTAGTAATAGAAACATAAAACATGTCATAATTGATGAAGTACAAGATTATAATTTGTTACAATTAATGATACTAAAAAAAATCTTTAAAACTGCCACTTTTACACTTTTAGGGGATGTAAATCAAACTATAAATCCATATTATAAATATGATAATTTAAATGAAATAAATGAAATATTTGACAATAAGGGTAAATATATAGAATTGACTAAGACATATCGTTCAAGTGAAGAAATAATAAATTATACGAATAAAATATTAAATCTTAATAATGTATGTGCCGTTAGGAGAAAAGATAAGATACCTGTAAATATAAAAAATATATCTATAGAAGAAATTACACAAGAACTTATAAATGAAATTGATAATTTAAAGAGTAAAAATATCAAAAGAATAGCAATCATTACCAAAAATCAAAAACAAGCTCAAGAATTATATAAAAAATTAAAAAATCAACTAAAAAATATATTATTAATTAATAATAAGGAACAAGGTGTACTTGGAAATTTAGTAATCATACCTTCATATATGTCAAAAGGTTTAGAGTTTGATGGTGTAATAGCGTATAATGATTATAATAATTTGTATAGTGACAAAGATAAATATTTATTTTATGTAGCATGTACAAGAGCACAACATAGTTTATCAATATACAATATGGTTATTTAAATCAATATAATTATAAGAATACCTGATTAGTATTCTTTTTTTCTTTAAAAAAAGGTAAAAATGTGTTATTATACCTTGTAAGGAGATTTATATTATGGATACAAATCAAGTAAATTCTTTAGTACTAGCATACTTAGGTGATAGTGTTTATGAACTTTTAATCAGAAATTACTTTATAAAAAAAGGAATAAATAAGGTAAATAATTTACAAAAGTATGTAACAAACTACGTTTCTGCAGTATCACAAAGTAAACATATTAATTATCTAATTGAAAATAAGATTTTAACAGAAGAAGAATTAGATATTGTTAAAAGAGGAAGAAATTCAAAAGTGTATTCTCATCCAAAAAATACAGATATTTTAACTTATAAATGGGCAACTGCTTTAGAATGTTTATTTGGTTATCTATATATAAAACAAGATAATAATAGAATAGAAAAATTAATAAATATAATATTAGGAGATAATTTATGATAGTATTTGGTAAAAATGTGGCTACAGAAGTAATTAACAGTAATGTTAAAATAAATAAAGTAATTTTAACAGATAATTTTAGTGATAAATATATACTTAATTATATTGAACAAAATAATATAAAAAAGGAATATTTAGATAAGAAAATAATGGATAGAAATTATAAAGGTAATCATCAAGGAATAGTACTTGATATAGAAGATTATAAGTATTACAAATTAGAAGACTGTTTTGATAGTAATTTCGTAGTAATATTAGATCACTTGGAAGATCCACATAATTTTGGAGCAATCATAAGAACTTGTGAAGCAGCAGGAGTAGATTATATAATTATCCCAAAAAATAGAAGTGTAGAAATAAATTCAACAGTTATGAAAGTCTCTGCTGGTGCGCTTAATAATATGAAGATAATTGAGACAAACAATTTATCTAATGCTATAGAAAAATTAAAAGATAATGGATACTGGGTATATGCAACTGACATGGATGGAGAAGATTATACAAGTGTGAGTTACGATAAAAAAACAGCCATAGTAATAGGCGCAGAAGGAACAGGAATAAGTAGATTAGTTAGTGAAAAATCTGATTTTATAATAAGTATTCCTATGAGCGGAAAAATAAATAGTTTAAATGCCTCAGTTGCCGCTGCAATAGTTATATATGAAGTAGTAAGACAAAGAAAGTAGGTATATAATGTATAATGATGAAAATGATTATGAATTATTATATTTAATAAAAGAAGAAAATGAAGATGCAAAAGAAGTATTTTTTGAAAAATATAGACCTTTAGTAGAAATGAAAGCAAATAAATTTTATTCTATGTATAAGAATAATGGATATGAATTAAATGATTTAATACAAGAAGGTATGCTTGCCCTTAATAGCGCTATTAAAGATTATGAACATGAAAAAGATGTTAAATTTAATACATTTGCTAATGTATGTATTGATAGACAATTATTATCATATATAAGAGACTTTAATAGACAAAAACATCAAGTATTAAATTCATCTGTATCAATAGATGCAGAAGATAAAACAGGAAGAGTATTACTTGATATATTAAATGATGATACAAAAAATCCTGAAAATAAATTTGTAAATGAAGAAGAAATAAAAGACTTAAAAAATAAAATGAAAGAGAATTTATCTGATAAAGAAAAAGAAGTATTTGATTTAAGATTTGAAGGTTTCTCATATCAAGAAATTGCAAGACTATTAAATATATCAGTAAAATCTGTTGATGGAACTATATCTAGAATAAAACAAAAATTAGAAAAAGTTAAAAAAAATATTGACTAAAACACTTGATTATGCTATATTTTACTTAGGAAGCACACAAGTGTTTTTTATTTTGGAATAAAGGATGGTATTTATGAGTAAAATTAAAAAGTTTATATCTGATATGAAAAAAGAATTAGATAGAATCAGATGGTGTAAAGGTAAAGAACTTGTAAAAAATGCAATTGTAACAATCATTTTTGTAATCTTTTTTGCACTATTTTTCACGCTAATTGAATATATTGTATCATTAATAATGAATATTGATTTTAAAGATATTATAGAAAGAATACAAGACATATTCTAAGGATTGGGGGTAAAATATATGGAAGAAAAACAATGGTATGTAGTTAATACTTATTCAGGACATGAAACAAAAGTAAAAGAAAAACTTGAAATGAGAATACAATCTATGGGTATGGAGAATTATATATTTAGAGTAATTGTTCCAGAAACAAAAGAGATTGAAATAAAAGATGGAAAACAAAAAGAAAAAATAAAGAAAATGTTTCCAGGTTATGTTCTAGTTGAAATGATTATGACTGATGAAGCATGGTTTGTTGTTAGAAATACACCAGGTGTAACTGGATTTTTAGGTTCATCAGGTAAAGGTGCAAAACCATTTCCTTTATTTCCACATGAAATAGAAAAAATACTTAATACTATGGGAATGAGTACTAAAGAAGTTGTTGATTTAAATATCGGAGATAGAGTAAAAATTACAGATGGTCCATTTAAATTAATGGCTGGTAAAGTTCTTGAAATAGATAAAGATAATAATAAAGCTACTGTAAGTATAGATTTATTCGGACAAGAAACTTCAGTAGAAGTAGAATTAACACAAATAGAACTTGATAAATAAGTACTTGATTTTTAAAAATAAAAGTGATAATATTATAAGCGACTATGTATTTTATTATATATAGATGAAGTTGGGAGGCAAATGTCCGTTTGACCACTCACGAAAAAAATAATAGGAGGTGTTTTTCGTGGCAAAAGAAATCGTTAATAAAATCAAACTACAAATTCCAGCAGGAAGAGCAACAGCAGCTCCACCAGTTGGTACAGCTCTTGGACCAGCAGGTATAGCATTACCAGACTTTGTTAATAGATTTAACGAAGCAACTAAAGATAAAATGGGAGATATATTACCTGTTGAAGTTTATGTATACGATGATAGATCATTCGATTTTAAAGTAAAAACTCCACCAGCAGCATTCTTAATAAAGAAGGCAGCAGGAGTTAAAAAAGCATCTGCGAATGGTTCTAAACAAATCGCAGGATCTATAACAAAAGCCCAAGTTAAGGAAATTGCAGAAACTAAATTACAAGATTTAAATGCTTATGATGTAGAAGCAGCAATGAAGATAATTGAAGGTACTGCACGTAATATGGGTATTGAAATTAAAGAATAGGATATTTACATATAGTTATTACTATGTGGGAGGCAAATGTCCGTTAAAACCACAAAGGAGGAATTTAAATTGGCTAAAAAAGGTAAAAAATATGTAGAAGTTTCATCTTTAGTTGAAAAAGGTAAACTTTATACAAAAGAAGAAGCAGTAGAACTAGTTAAAAAAATTAGTACATCTAAATTTGATGGATCAGTTGAAGTAGCAATTAAATTAAATTTAGATACAAGAAAATCTGATCAACAATTAAGAGGTGCAATTGTACTTCCTAATGGAACAGGTAAAACTAAAAGAGTATTAGTACTTTCTAAAACAGATCAAGCAAACGTTGCTAAAGAAGCAGGTGCTGATTTTGTTGGAGATGTTGATTTAGTTGAAAAAATCGAAAAAGAAAACTGGCTTGATTTTGATGTTATAATCGCAACTCCAGAAATGATGCCACTTTTAGGTAAACTAGGTAAAGTTTTAGGACCTAGAGGTTTAATGCCAAACCCTAAAACAGGAACTGTTACTACTGATGTAAAAAAAGCAATTGATGATATTAAGAAAGGTAGAGTTGAATATAGAACTGATTCTTATGGTAATGTTCATTCTATTATTGGTAAAGTATCATTCGATGCTGATAAATTATTAGAAAACTTAGATGCTTTTGTAAACGTAGTTATTAAATCAAAACCATCTACAGTTAAAGGTCAATATTTAAAAAATATTTCAATCGCACCTACAATGGGTCCTGGAATTAAAATAGATTTAAATAGTTTTGACAAATAATAAAATTTAATATATAATTATGTTATCGAAAAGTTAATGCGCCGAAGACAGTAAGAGCATTTATGCTTAATATTTCTTACCGAGGACAAAACTTAAATATACTTGTTTAAGTCTTTGTACCCTCAGTGCAAAGACTTTTTTGATATAAATTTGATAGGAGGATGGAAATGGCAAATCAAAAAATTATTGAAGCAAAAGCTAAAGTTGTTGATGAGATAACTGAAGTTGCAAAAAATAATGCTTCATTCATACTATTTGATTATCGTGGTCTTTCTGCTGAAGAAACATCTGAACTTAGAAAAATTCTTCGTGAAAATGATTCTAAATACAAAGTTTGGAAAAATACTTTAACAAAAAGAGCAATGAATGATCTAAATTATGATCTTGATAATTGCCTAGAAGGTCCAAGTGCAATCGCATACTCAACAGATGCTATCGCACCAATTAAAGCATTAAGTAATTTTGCTAAAGAACATCCAGCTTTAGAATTAAAGGGTGGAATAGTTGATGGTAATGTAACAAGTTTAGAAGAATTAAAAGCATTATCAACAATACCATCAAGAGAAGGTTTACTTACTATGCTTGCTGGTGGCCTAATTGGTACAGTAAGAGATCTATCTATCGCTTTAAATTTATATAGCGAACAAAAAGAAGAAAATTAATTATAAGGAGGAATTTAAAAATGGCTAAATTAAATAGAGATGATTTTATAGCTTCATTAAAAGAAATGACAATTTTAGAAATTAAAGAATTAGTAGATGCAATGAAAGAGGAATTTGGTGTAGATCCAAGTGCAGTTGCAGTAGCTGCTGCTCCAGCTGCTGGTGCAGTTGAAGAAGGACCAAGCCAAGTTACAGTAACATTAACAAATGCTGGTGCTACTAAAATACCTGTAATCAAAGTTATAAGAGATATCACTGGTTTAGGATTAAAAGAAGCTAAAGATATAGCTGATAACGGTGGTGCAGTTAAAGAAAACATTTCTAAAGAAGAAGCAGAAGAAATCAAAGCTAAATTAGAAGAAGCTGGAGCTACTGTAGAAATAGCTTAAGTAAAAAATACATAGAGAAATCTATGTTTTTTTGTGAAATAAAATGTGAAACAAAAATAAAATAAAAATATAAAAGTGTTTCACATATTTCTAATAATTATGCTATAATAATGTAAGGAGGTGCTTTTATGAATGATAAAATTCAATTACTTGTACTCTTACAAAGTAAACAATTATTAAATCAAGAAATAAATTCAATTATATATGGGACTATAGAAGTAAGACAAAATAAATATATATATGTACATTATAGAGAAAATGGCTTACCAATTACAAAATATGTTGGTGAATATTCTGATGAAATGTATAATCAAATTTTAGCGAATAATTTTACTGTTAAAGAATATAAGAGGATAATTAAAGATATAAATAGAAAATTAAAAATAATTAATTATAAAGAAGGTAATATAAGTAATTCAGTAAAAAATAATGTTGATTTTGCAAAAAGAAATTTAGTAGATACGATTTATAATCAAGCAATTTTAGAAGGAATATCTACTACTTTTCCTGACACTGAAAATATAATAGAAAATGGAATAATTAATAATATGAATTCTCAAGATGTCTTAAAAATTATTAATTTAAAGCATTGCTGGGAATTTATATTAAATGAGAATATATTATTAACTAAGTCTAATTATTATTTACTTTGCGAAATAAATAAATTTGTGCTAGAAGGTTTTTATTATTCAGCAGGTAAAATAAGATGTGTTCCAGTAAATATAGGTGGAACACAATACAAACCATCAATTCCAATTGAAGATGAAGTAAAAGAAGAAATAGATAAAATATTAATTAAAAATATAGATGATATTGACAAAACAATAGAATTGTTATTATATATTATGAAAAGACAAATATTTATTGATGGTAATAAAAGAACATCCATAATTTTTGCTAATCACTATTTGATTTCAAAAGGTAAAGGAATAATATCAATAAATTCTTCTCTCGTTGAAAAATTTAAAGAATTATTGATAGATTATTATGAAACAGATAATTCGGAAACAATAGCCAAATTTATTAGGGATAATTGTTATAAAAGATATAAGTAGGTGGTAAATAATGAATCAATATTTTGAAAATAATAAGAATTTAAAAAGTGATATTAATAAAATTAATGCTAAGATTAATGATATTTCTTTTATATTTTATACAGATAATGGTGTATTTAATAAAAAGGGATTAGATTATGGAACTAGATTATTACTTGAAAATATAGATACAAATAATAAATCTTCTTTTTTAGATGTAGGATGTGGTTGTGGTCCAATAGGCATTTATTTATCGAAGAAAACAAATAAAAAAGTAGATATGATAGATATAAATGAACGAGCAATCCATTTATGCAAAATGTCTATAAGAGATAATGAATTAAATAATATAAATGTTTTTAAAAGTGATGCATATGAAAATATAAATAATAAATATGATTGTATAATAACTAATCCACCTATTCATGCTGGTAAAAAGAAAGTATATGAAATAATAGAAAATGCAAAAGAATACTTAAATATAAATGGAGAACTTTGGATAGTTATAAGAAAAGATCAAGGTGCAAAATCTCTTATTAAAGATTTTAGTAATGTATATAATTTCAAAATTATAACAAGCAATAAAGGATTTTATATAATAAAAAGTATAGTAAAATTTGACTAATTATAATAAACGTGTTAGAATACTATGGCAACGAAAGGGGAGGTTGTTATGTTAAGAAGAAGAGAAATATCAGTTGGATATGATACATTAAATATAAAAGCATCTTGTAAAGAAGATGCTGAAGAGATTGCTTTAGATACTTTAAATTTTATTGCAGAAAATTGTATGCCTATATATAATATGCAAATAATTGAAGTTACAAAAGTTAATAATGTAGATAACAAAAAAAATGATTTTGACGTAAAAGTAATGTACGAAATTGATGGAAAAATAAAAAAAGAAAAAGAAAAAAATTTATATTATGGTCCAAAAAAGATGCCTATTAAATAGGCATTTTTTCATTATAATTTGACATATATTATTATATATGGTAACATACTAAGCTCGACAGGGGGTAATACTATGATGTATTTTGATTGTTTAAAAGAAAGAGGAGTTTATGATATTGATGTAGTTGAATCAGAAAAAGACTTAGTTGGTTTAACTGTAGATACTAGAAGAAATAAGTATTATGTAATCAAGCCAGAAGGTCATTTAACTAAATCAGAAAAAGCTGCTTTAGAATTATTAAAAAATGAAATAATTAATAAAATAGCTTTAAAGAAGTATAATGGTGAATTAACTGGAGAAACAAAGCTTTATTCACAAGCAATACTTGATATGCTTTCTAAGCAAATTGGTTTAAGTTTTGCATCAGAAAAAGAAAATGATGAAACTATAGGATATTGTAATTACATTCGTGATTATAATACAGGTAAAATAGCTGAAAATAAAATGAATAAGTTAGTTTCAAGACAATCAACAAAACCAATAAAAAAATAATCATCAAATTTGATGATTTTTTTTATTATTTCTATTGACTTTACTAGTATTTTCTGATAATATCTTAAATTGGTACTATGTTTCTTTTTTGGCCAAGAAACATGTTCTTTGAATATTATTGTTAGGGGTGAAGCACGTGGCTTATAAAATTAAAAAAGTATGTAAAGATCGTGAAAGAAGAGAATTTTCAAGAATAGAAAATTCGTTGGAATTAAAAGACTTATTAGAGATTCAGAAAGCATCATATCAAGAGTTCATCCAAAATGGAATTCGTGAAGTTTTAGACGAATTATTTCCAGTTGATAATTTCTCAGGTTCACTATCTTTAGAGATAGGTGATTATTCATTTGATGAACCAAGATTATCTATCAAAGAATGTAAAGAAAGAAAATCAACTTATGCCGCACCTTTAAAGGTACAAGCTAGACTATTCAATAATGAAACAGGGGAAGTAAAAGAACAAGAATTATTCTTTGGTGACATGCCACTTATGACAGATAGTGGAACATTTGTAATAAATGGAGCTGAAAGAGTAATTGTTTCACAATTAGTTCGTTCACCAAGCGCATATTATGGTATGGAGATGGATAAAAATGGTAGAAATATATTTACATCTCAAATAATACCTAATAGAGGTACTTGGCTTGAATATAAGTTAAATTCTAAAGATGGAATTGACGTTAGAATTGATAGAAATAGAAAAGTAACAGTTGCAACTTTCCTAAGAGCATTTGGACTTTCTAGTAATGAAGACATATTAGATTTATTTGGTGAAGATGAGTATTTATTAAATACTATTGAAAAAGATTCAACAACTAATACTGATGAAGCTTTAATTGAAATATATGAAAAATTAAAACCAGGTGAACCTGCGACTATTGATAGTGCAAAAAATCATATTATAACTAGATTCTTTGATGCATTTAGATATGACTTATCTAAAGTAGGAAGATATAAATATAATAAAAAATTAAATGTTTGTGATAGATTATTCAATCAAAAACTTGCAGAAGATATAGTAGTAGATGGAAAAGTTAAATTTGAAAAAGGTACAGTAATTACAAGAGAAGTTTTAAATGAATTAAAACCACTTTTAGCAGCTGGACTTAATATAAAAGAAGTTAAAATAAATGAAGATTTAGATACATATAATAAAGTACAAATTGTAAAAATATATGCACCTAACAATGAAGATAAAATTATTAACGTAATTGGTATTGATCCTTCAATCGATGAAAAAAGATTAACTATATCTGATATCTATGCATCTGTTTCATATTATTTAAACCTTTTATCAGGTGTTGGTAGTATAGATGAAATAGACCATTTATCAAATAGACGTGTTAAACAAGTTGGTGAACTAATTCAAAATCAATTTAGAATTGGTGTAACACGTATGGAAAAAGTTATTAGAGAAAGAATGACTACTTTAGATGAAGCAGAAGCAACTCCAAAGTCTTTAGTTAATATTAGACCAATAACTGCAGTTATTAAAGAGTTCTTTGGTTCATCACAACTTTCTCAATTCATGGATCAAATTAATCCAATATCAGAACTTACTAATAAAAGACGTTTATCAGCACTTGGACCAGGTGGACTTTCTCGTGATAGAGCTGCAATGGAAGTTCGTGACGTTAACGAATCACACTATGGTAGAATTTGTCCTATTGAATCACCAGAAGGTGCTAACATAGGTTTAATAACATCACTTGCATCTTATGCTAAGATAAACGAATATGGATTTATAATGAGTCCATATAGAAAAGTATCTGGTGGTGTTCTTCAAGATGATATTGATTACTTAACTGCTGACGAAGAATTAGATTTTGTTATTTCACAAGCAAATGTTGAAATGGATAAAAATAAAATAGTAGCAGAAGAAGTACCAGCTAGATATAGAGGAGAAACAATACTTGCTAAACCAGAAGAAGTTAATTATATAGATGTATCTCCACAACAAATTATTTCAGTAACTGCATCTTGTATTCCATTCCTTGATCATGATGATGCTCACCGTGCTCTAATGGGATCTAACATGCAACGTCAAGCATTACCACTTTTAAAAGCAGAAGCTCCATTTGTTGGAACTGGTGTTGAATATATGACAGCAAGAGATTCAGGTGCAACAGTAGTAGCTAAAGCTGATGGTGTAGTAGAATATGCTGATGGTAAAAAAATAATTGTTAAAACAAAAGGTGGTAAAGATGTATATACACTTATGAACTTTGAAGGAAGTAATGGTGGAACATGTTATCATCAAAGACCAATTGTAAAAGCAGGAGATAAAGTAACAAGAAATATGATAATCGCAGATGGACCATCTACTGATAAAGGAGAACTTGCTTTAGGTAAAAATTTAGTAGTTGCCTTTATGACATTCAATGGTTATAACTATGAGGATGCGGTTATATTAAATGAAAGATTAGTTAAAGATGATGTATTTACATCAGTACATATAGAAAGTTATTCTATTCAATGTAGAGATACAAAACTAGGCCCAGAAGAAATAACTAGAGATATACCTAATATTTCTGAAGATGCTAGAAAAAATCTAGATGCAGATGGTATAGTTAGAATAGGTACAGAAGTAAAAGAAAATGATATATTAGTAGGTAAAGTTACACCAAAAGGAATGGTTGAACTTACTGCTGAAGAAAAATTATTACATGCTATTTTTGGTGAAAAAACAAGAGAAGTTCGTGACACATCTCTACGTGTTCCACATGGTGGTGATGGTATTGTTCATGACATTAAAGTATACACTAAGAAAGATAATGATGAACTTGCAAGTGGTGTAAGTAAAGAAATTAGAGTATATATAGCTCAAAAGAGAAAAATCCAAGTTGGTGATAAAGTAGCTGGACGTCATGGTAATAAGGGTGTTGTATCATTAGTACTTCCACAAGAAGATATGCCATATTTACCAGATGGTAGACCAGTAGACATCATACTTAATCCACTAGGTGTTCCTTCTCGTATGAACTTAGGACAAGTACTTGAACTACATTTAGGTATGGCTGCTAAGAAACTTGGAGTATATTGTTCTACACCAGTATTTGATGGTGCTAGTATGCAAGATATTTCAGATATGATGAAAGAAGCAGGATTAGAACCAGATGGTAAGACAGTACTTTATGATGGTAGAACAGGTCTTCCATTTGATAATAGAGTATCAGTTGGTGTAATGTATATGATCAAACTAGATCACATGGTTGATGATAAATTACATGCACGTGCTACTGGACCATATTCACTAGTAACACAACAACCACTTGGTGGTAAAGCACAATTTGGTGGACAAAGATTTGGTGAAATGGAAGTTTGGGCACTAGAAGCTTATGGAGCAGCTAATATACTTCAAGAAATTATTACATTTAAATCAGATGATGTTGTAGGTAGGGTAAAAGCTTATGAAGCAATTGTTAAAGGTAATAAAGTAGATGCTGCAGGAGTTCCAGAAAGTTTCAGAGTACTTGTTAAAGAACTTCAAGCACTTGGACTTGATCTAGCATTTATTGAAGAAGATGGTAAAGAGGTTGGAATCACTGAACTTGAAAAAGAAGAAAATGATGATACAGCTCTTTCAATAGATGAAATAGAAATAAAAGATGTAAAGAAAAATGAAATTCAAGACATGCTAAATGATGAAGAAGAACAAGATGAAGAATTTGATGATATAGATGATATTGAATTCGACGAAGAAGAAAAGGAGGCATTAGAATAATGGATATTAGTAGATTTGAAGGTTTAAAAATATCTATCGCATCTCCTGAGAAAATTCGTGAATGGTCTTACGGTGAAGTTAAAAAACCTGAAACAATTAACTATCGTACTTTAAAACCAGAAAGAGATGGATTATTTTGTGAAAAGATTTTTGGTCCAACTAAAGACTATGAATGTTCATGTGGTAAATATAAAAGATTAAGATATAAAGATATAATATGTGATAGATGTGGTGTTGAAGTAACTAAATCTAAAGTAAGAAGAGAAAGAATGGGTCATATAGAACTTGCAACACCAGTATCTCATATATGGTTCTTCAAAGGAGTACCATCTAGAATGGGATTAGTTCTAGATATGTCTCCTAGAGAACTTGAAGAAGTATTATACTTCGTAAGTTATGTAGTTATTAATCCAGGAGCTGCACCTCTTGAAAAGAAACAAACATTATCAGATAAAGAGTATAGAGTTTACTATGAAAAATATGGTGATAGTTTCGAAGTAGGTATGGGTGCTGAAGCTATTAAAAAACTACTAAAAGAAGTAGATGTAAAAGCTGAAATAGAAAAAATAGAAGAAGAATTAAAAGACGCTCAAGAACAAAAGAGAACAAGATTATTAAAAAGACTTGAAATATTAGATTCATTTAATGAATCAGGTAATAAGCCTGAATGGATGATACTAGATTGTATTCCAGTTATTCCACCAGAACTTAGACCAATGATTCAACTTGATGGTGGTAGATTTGCTACATCAGATTTAAATGATTTATATAGAAGAGTTATTAACAGAAATAATCGTTTAAAGAAATTATTAGAACTTGGTGCTCCTTCTATAATTGTTCAAAATGAAAAACGTATGCTACAAGAAGCAGTAGATGCACTTTTTGATAATGGTAGAAGAGGACGTAATGTTACTGGTCCTTCAAATAGAGCACTTAAGTCATTAAGCTCAATGCTTAAAGGTAAACAAGGTAGATTTAGACAAAACTTACTAGGTAAACGTGTTGACTATTCAGGACGTTCAGTTATCGTAGTTGGGCCATCACTTAAGATGTATCAATGCGGTATACCTAAAGAAATGGCACTTGAATTATTTAAACCTCATGTAATTAGAGGGCTTGTTGAAAAAGAGATAGTTCATAATATTAAATCTGCTAAAAAGATGATTGAAAATCAAGATGATAGAGTTTGGGATATAGTTGAAGAAGTTATTAAAGAACATCCAGTTTTATTAAACCGTGCTCCAACACTACATAGATTAGGTATTCAAGCATTTGAACCTAAATTAATAGATGGTAAAGCTATAAGACTTCATCCACTTGTTTGTTCTGCATTTAATGCTGACTTTGATGGAGACCAAATGGCTGTACACGTACCACTTTCTGAAGAAGCAAAAGCAGAAGCTAGAATATTAATGCTTGGTTCAAATAACATCTTAAAACCATCTGATGGTAAACCAATAGTTACTCCATCACAAGATATGGTATTAGGTAACTACTATCTAACAATGGAAAAAGTAACTGATGAAGAAGGTAGAGTATTTAAGAGTCCAGATGCTGCTTTAATGGCATATGATAGAGGTGAAATTGACTTACATACTAGAATAGTTATACCAGTTAATTCATTTAAACATAAAATATTCTTAGATACACAAAAAGGTAAATATTTAATTACTACAGTTGGTAAACTTAAATTTAATGAAGTACTTCCAGATGCATATCAATATATTAATGATGGATCAAAAGATAATATTAATAAAGCAACTCCATCTAAATATTTCGCACCAATGGGAACTAATTTTAAAGAATTTTTAAATAATCTTCCTTTACCAGAACCAATTGATAAAGGTGGACTTAAGAAAATAATTGAACAAATATTTAAAAGATATAAAACAAATGATACATCAATAATGCTAGATAAATTGAAAGATTTAGGATTTAAATATTCAACATTATCTGGAATTACAATGAGTGCATTTGATATTATAGTAAGTAATAAAAAGGAACAAGTAATTGCTGAAGGTAAAAAGAAAGTTGAAGCAATTGGTAAACAATATAAAAGAGGTTTAATTACTGAAAGAGAAAGATATGAAAAAGTTCTAGATGTATGGAACGATGCTAACGACGAGATAATTGATGAACTTACTAAAATTTCAGAAGAAAATAAAGATAATCCAATATTCATAATGATGAATTCTGGAGCTCGTGGTAGTATTGAACAATTTAGACAACTTGCAGGTATGAGAGGTTTAATGGCAAGACCAAATGGTCAAACCGTTGAAATTCCTATCACATCTAACTTTACTGAAGGTCTTTCAGTATCTGAATACTTCTTATCAACACATGGTTCAAGAAAAGGTAACGTTGATACTGCCTTAAAGACAGCTAACTCTGGTTACTTAACAAGAAGACTTGTTGATGTTGTACAAGATGTTATTGTTAAAGAACATGATTGTAAGACAATACAAGGTGTTGTTGTTGAAGCATTTGTAAATGAAAAAGATGGTAGTGTAATCGAATCACTTGCTGAACGTATCGCAGGTAGATATACAAATAAAAAAGTAATTAATCCTGAAACAAAAGAAGTAATTATTGATAAAAATGAATATATTACTGATCAAATTGCTGATAAAATAGAAAAAGCTGGTATTAAATCAGTTGAAATAAGAACTACATTAACATGTAAGACAGAAAATGGTGTATGTCAAATGTGTTATGGACGTAACCTTGCAACTAACAATGTTGTTGAAATTGGTGAAGCTGTTGGTATAATGGCTGCTCAATCAATTGGTGAACCAGGTACACAACTTACAATGCGTACATTCCACACTGGTGGAGTTGCATCAGGTGCTGATATTACACAAGGTCTTCCACGTGTTGAAGAATTATTTGAAGCAAGAAATCCAAAAGTTAAATCTACAGTTGCAGAAATTGCAGGTAAGATTACTAATATAGAAAATCAAAATGGTAAATTCAAAATATCAATTACTAATGATAAAGAAACAAGAGAACAAACTACTAACTATGGTGTTAAACTAAGAGTAGAAGTAGGAGATGAAGTTAAACCTGGTGATAGATTAAATGAAGGTTCTGTAAATCCAAAAGAGTTATTAGCAGTAACAGATCCTATCACAGTTCAAAACTATATAGTACAAGAAGTACAAAAAGTTTATCGTTCTCAAGGTGTTGATATAGCAGATAAACACATTGAAATAATTGTTAGAAAAATGATTAACAGAATGAGAATAATAGATGCAGGTGACACTAACTTACTTGTAGGTAAAGTAGTATCAATGAATAAATTTACTGGTGAAAACAAGAAAGTTATTTTACTTGGTAAGAAACCAGCTACTGCAAGACCTCTTATGTTAGGTATTACAAAAGCATCACTTGAAACTGATTCATTCTTATCAGCTGCATCATTCCAAGAAACTACTAGAATATTAACAGATGCCGCAATTAAAGGTAAAGTTGATAAACTAGAAGGTTTAAAAGAAAATGTTATTATTGGTAAAAAGATTCCAGCTGGTACAGGTGTTAGAAAATATATTAATACTGAATTTAAATTAGAAAATGAATTTTATGATGAAGAACCACTTGATGTTTTAGAAGATGAATTATTATAATTCATCTTTTTTTGTTATTAAAAAATTCATTATTAAATCTATCAATATATCTTTTTCTTTTGGATCAGATTGAGCGATAAGAAGTGTAATAGCTACTAATGTATTATTATCTATAATTTGCTTATTATCATTTAATAAAATATCATAATAAAATAAAAAATATATAAATAAAGTAGCCGCAATTCTTTTATTACCATCTATGAAAGTATGATTTTTAGTAATTAAATACAAAAAATTAGCGGCTTTTTCTTCAATAGAATTATATAAATCTTTACCATCAAATGATTGATATATATCTTCGATAATTGATAATAATCCTTTGTCTCTTTCAAGTGCAAATAAATTACTTTCCGAATTAAATTTTAATAAATTAATTATGTTAATGCATTCTTCATATGTTATTTTTTTATTGTCTATTGTTCCTCTAGGTTTATTTAATTTCTTGTAATCATAGTCATCAAGTAAATCTAATCCTTTAGAATAATTATTAATTACTTTTAATATACTGTTAGCTTCATCTTTATCTAATTCATAATCTATTCTACCTGCGATGTTAACTAATTTAAATGTTTTTTCTAAATATTCTAATCTTTTTTGATTAATAGAATATCCTTTTATTAAGTAATCTTTTAATACCTTATTTGCCCATTTTCTAAATATAATTCCATTTTTACTTTTGACACGATAACCAATACTAATTATCATATCTAAGTTATAATAATCAACCATATGAGTTTGTATTTTGCCTTTAACTGCACCATGGCTACTGGTCGTCGCAAATTTTGCGACAACCACTTCATTACTCAATTCTTCTTTTAAGATGTTATTAATATGCTTCCTAATAGTTTTAGAATCCCTATTAAATAATTTTGCCATTTGTTCTGTATTAAGCCACACAGTTTCATCTTTTATGTTTACTTCTAATTTTACATTCTGATTTTCAAAAAAAATAATTTCATTTTTCATATATATTCCTCCTTCAAAATGATTATATAATTTCATTAACTTTATTGATTAATGAGTTACAAACATCTTCATCACTAATCAGATTAATTGAAAATGTCTTATATCCAATTCTATTAATACTTGTTCCACAATGATAAACAATTTTATCATCAATTAAAAAATATCTATCATGAAAATTATTATTAAATATAACTCTTAAATTTTTATATTGCTTATTATATTTTTCTATATCTTGTTTAGTGAGTAAATTATTAGGTTTAGTTATAATAATTACTTGGATATTTAATCTTTTTATTATATCTAACAATGTGTTATCGGCGTATGCATCTATAATTATTAATTTTTTCTCTGCACTTTTAAATATATCT
>OCTW011613770.1_pt1 | contig 16980 bp, 10 predicted proteins | sample 1539671 | NCBI WGS metagenome assembly OCTW01 (sample SAMN02144230, study PRJEB22623) | gut metagenome | biome: sheep rumen | host: Ovis aries | place: New Zealand
ATGTATATTTAGGCTTATTCCTCGATAGCTCAATGGTAGAGCACTCGGCTGTTAACCGAGGGGTTGTTGGTTCGAGCCCAACTCGGGGAGTTTTTTCTTGCTTTATGGAGTATTTTCTGATAAAGTAAGAGAGTATTGAAATAAGGCCCTGTGGTCAAGAGGTTAAGACATCGCCCTTTCACGGCGGTAACACGGGTTCAATTCCCGTCAGGGTCACTATATTTAAAAGATGAGGACGTTTAGCTCAGTTGGTTAGAGCATCCGGCTCATAACCGGACGGTCCTGGGTTCGAGTCCCCGAACGTCCACTTAAAAAGGCCCAGTGGCTCAGTTGGTTAGAGCGCCGCCCTGTCACGGCGGAGGTCGACGGTTCAAGTCCGTTCTGGGTCGCTATTCTAAGTTCACTGTTAATTTGCAGTGACTTATTTTTTAAGTAAATACGCCGGCGTGGCGGAACTGGCAGACGCCCGGGACTTAAAATCCCGTGGGTAGCGATACCCGTACCGGTTCGATCCCGGTCGCCGGCATATAAAATAAAGCTCAATCTTTTAACAGGGTTGAGCTTTTTATTTAATTAAAAATATATATAATAAAAAACCTCAATACCGATTTTTTCAGTATTGAGGTTTTTTATAACAATGATTTAATTATTCTTTTTAACGGTTTTATTAATTAAGCCGCTCCACATGATGCCTATATCATTATATTCCGGTGAGGAAATTACATAAAACTGAAGTGTGATTTTTTCTCCATTAACTTCGAAATCATTTTGTCCTGTTCCGGTCCATGGAAAATCTTTAACCCAGTTTGTGCCGTTAAAGAAGATTGGGTCGCTATTTTTTTCACGCCAATATACGGCAAAATAACATGTATAGCATTTGTGGATATTAGCAGGATCATTATATTTATCATATTTACCAAGGCCGACCATAAACAAATATGGATGATCGTCTGCGGTAGTAAGTATACTTTTTGCAAAATCAGTATTTTTTACCATCAGGTCACCATATTCATTAGGTGATGTAATAGATGCATTATTTATTGCACAGGTATCGGTGTCGGACCTGTTGGCATACATCATTGACAACTCGGCCTGAGTAGCTGTCATACAGTTTTTTGCATTTAGTATATCTTTCTTTGCTTTTGCTCGATCGATGTAGCCGAGTAACGCGGGAAGTAGGATAGCTGCGAGTATAGCCAATATGACAAGTACAACTATTAATTCGACGAGTGTAAATCCACTGTTTATGCTTGATTTTTTCGTTTTTTTCATTGAGCCACAACCTTTGCACATTCTTTCAAAATAATATCATTATTTATGTGTAATATCAAGAATAAGATTTTCTTTATGTGTTTTTTTGTGAATAAATTCCGTTGTTTTCTTTCGGAATTATGATAGAATAAAATGATGTGAAATAGAAAAAACAGAAAATGAAAAAGATATTCTGTGATGAAATATAACGGAGGATATAAAAGTGATTACCAATGATCAGGGCATAGTTAGACTGAAACATAAAATACTTGAAGAGGTTGCCCGCCTTATGTGGGAGGACAAACTGACGGAGGATACCAAGGAAGCGCTGGTTTATCAGCTGATACCCGGACCTTATGCACAGTATCGTTGCTGTATTTACAAGGAGCGCGAGCTGGTACGTCAGAGGATACGTCTTGCGGAGGGACTTTGTCCAACAGCCGATCCTGATCAGCAGTCTGACAGCGTGATCCAGGTGCTCAGGCCGGCATGTGAGGAGTGTCCGATCTCTTCATATACAGTTACGGATAACTGCCGTCTCTGCGTTGGAAAGGCATGTCTCAATTCCTGCAATTTCGGTGCTATTTCCATAGGTCATCACAGATCACATATTGATCCTGCAAAATGTAAGGAATGTGGAAGGTGTGCCGATGCATGTCCTTATTCTGCAATCGCACATCTTGAGAGACCCTGTAAAAAGGCTTGCCCTTCGGGTGCAATCACCTATGATGAATATGGAATCTGCCGTATAGATGAATCAAAATGTGTTCAGTGCGGTCACTGTGTTCATGCCTGTCCATTCGGTGCTATTTCCGCAAAATCATATTTAATAGATGTAATTCGTGAGATCAAGGCCGGAAAGAAGGTTATTGCAATGTGCGCACCAGCAACGGAAGGTCAGTTCGGTGAAAAGATAACGATGGCTGCCGTACGTTCTGCGCTGAAAAAAATAGGCTTTGAGGATATGGTTGAAGTCGGACTCGGCGGAGACATGACTGCTGCATATGAGTCAAAGGAATGGGCAGAAGCACTTGAGACAGGCAGGAAGATGACCACCTCGTGCTGCCCTGCATTTATCAACCTGTTAAGGAAGCAGTTCCCACAGCAGTTTGAGGAAAATAAATCCGAGATCGTTTCGCCGATGTGCGCAGTTTCAAGATATCTGAAGGCAGTAAATCCGGGCTGTGTAACCGTATTTATCGGACCTTGCGTAGCTAAAAAATCAGAGGCTCAGGATAAGACGATTCCGGATAATGCTGACTATGTAATGACATATGGCGAGCTTCGTGCATTGCTTCGTTCAAGGGATGTTGAGCTTGAACCTGTTGAGGAGGATTATCAGGAAGCAACGATCTATGGTAAGCGCTTTGCATCCAGCGGAGGAGTTGCAAATGCCGTTATCGAGTGCATGAAGGAAAGGGATGTTGATACATCAAATATAAAGCTCAGAAAATGCGCCGGACCGAAGGAATGTATCCAGGCAGTAACACTTCTGAAGCATGGAAGGCTTCCGGAGGATTTCATCGAGGGTATGTATTGTCCGGGTGGCTGCGTAGGCGGACCATCAAAGCATAAGGCAGAGAACGAGATCGTTCGTGCCCGTGAAGGACTTCTCCAGAAAGCAGAAGAAAGAAAGGTGTTGGAGAATCTGAAGAATTACCCAATGGATCAGTTCTCGATGTTCCGCGACGGAAGAAAAGAAGAGTAAAAAAATAAAACCGCTCCTGCAGGTTATTAGCTATGCTGTCTGAACAGCATATAAATTACCTGACAGGGGCGGTTTCTTTATCTTTATCAGTCTGAGCTTTTGAATAAAGCTGTTCGTCCTTAGGTATATAGTATAAATACAGTGCAATCAGTGAAATGGTCATGAAGACCCAGCTGATCGGTTCGGTGAGCGCAACTCCCAGGTAGCCGAGCGTCGGAACAAGGAAGAGAACAGATAGTATTTTCGTGACAAGCTCAAGTATGGATGAGAAGAGCGGTGCTATCTTGTGGCCAAGTCCCTGCAGAGTGCAGCGAAGTACGAAGAGCGGTCCGAGTGTAAAATAAAAGCATACGCCCAGGCGGCAGTACATTACGCCGTTGTCCACGATGGTCTTATTGTCCGTGCTTGCCAGCCAGGAGATAACAGGCCTTGAAATGATAAAGGTGATGAGAAGCAGGGCTGCGGATATCACGGTAACGATTATATTTGCCGTGCGGACACCCAGACGCACGCGGTCAAGTCTTCCGGCACCGGTATTCTGACTGACATAGGTTGTCATGGTTATACCAAAGGTAAAGATCAGTATACAGGTGAGGTCAAATATCCTTCTGCCGGCAACATGCGCCGCCATTATATCAGAGCCGAGATTGTTGATACCGAACTGAAGGATGATGGTTCCGATATTTACGATGCAGCCCATAAGGCCCATGGAGAGACCGGTTGTGAAGAGGTTTGACAGCTCGCATTTCATTTCTGCCCAGTCCTCATGATGCGGGAGAATATATCTGTATTTAGTTAAGATGTAGATGATGCACAGGATGCAGCAGATCATCTGGGAGAGAATTGTTGCATAAGCGGCACCAGCTATGCCCAGGTTCAGGATTCCGACAAACAGAATGTCAGTTCCGAGGTTCAGTAGTACCGAGAGAATCAGAAAATACAGTGGTGTACGGCTGTCACCGAGGGCTCTGAGTATATTTGCGCAGAGGTTGTAGACTGCTGCAAATCCGATACCACCTATGATGATACGGATGTACTTAAGGGCATATTCCATGACCTCATCAGGAGTATTTAGAAGCTTCAGGATCGGATGGATAAATACAAATGCAACAGTAGTAAGTACTATAATCAGAAAAATCGTCAGTATGATGCTTCCTGCCACGCAGCGTCTGAGACGGGGCATTTCTCTGGCACCGAAGCTGTTTGACACCAGTATTCCGAAGCCCTGTGTAAAGCCGTTTGTGAGGCTTATCAGAGTGTTGGAAATAACAGCAGTCATACCGACTGCCGCAAAGGCGTACTGATCAAGGTACATGCTGACAATCTTTCCGTCACCGATATTATATAATTGTTGAAACAGGTAGCCACATATCAGAGGGATCGTAAAGGAGATGATCAGTCTGGCAGGGCTGCCTTTTGTCATGTCTTTCATATTATGCCTGTTTCGGATGCTTTCCGGACGATATTAGTTATCAGATAATGTGTAATTCTGTTATTTTTGAGATGCATCATGTGATTATAGCATAAAGTGTTTTATTTACAAGAAAAAAATAACAAGCCGTGCTATGTTCGGGCAATCCCATGACCTATTTGTTGCGGATTTGTTATCAGTCGTAATGTATTATGATGATAAACTTGATAAACTATGAGGATAGATTGTAGCCAGGAGGTGTACGGATATGAAAGAAATCGATGATGAGAAGGTTGATGGCTTAGCAGAACAGCCTAAAAATAATGACATTAACAATATCGCTGATGCTCAGGAAAAGAGAAAGAAGGAGCTTGAAGAGCACGGAAAAGCCCTTAAGGCACAGCGTGAGAAGAATATGAGGGATGTTATAATCGATTATTCGGATTATAAGGAGCTTGAAACAGAGGATCAGCTGCTTACCGCTTTTGATTCACAGCCTACGATAGAGGATAAGTTTTTTATCTATGCTAATCTTGCAAGCAGAAACCATCTGATAGGAGAAAGTATTAATCTTCTGACCGAGAAGGAGAGAGTGAATCTTGGTATGTATCCGAGAGTATTTGAGGATGCATATAAAACTGTCAGCACCACGAGTATTATGTCTTATGAACAGACACGTCTGAATCATAAGGCTCATTATAATCTGATGGAGGATATCAGATACGAGTTCTTCTCAAAGAATGATAAGAAGCACATGTCTGTCGAAGGCTGCAGAAGATTCATGGAGATGCTTGGCAAGGTAACGGTTAAGCCTTACGTCGAACTCGGCCGTCAATATGATGATGTCAGAAACAGTCTTCCTAAAGAGGGCAATACAGCAAGGGATCTTGACTATAAGACTAACTATATCCTCCAGAAAGCATTTGTAAAAGAAAGTACTTTCGCTAATCAGGCTATGATGACCGGAGAAGACATAGAAAACGTATTTCATAGTGATAAGCCGGCTATTGACGACGGTGAGTTTCATTCGCGTGTTCATATTGGAAAATATATTAACAGCGAGATAAAAAAACACATGAATGACAATATTGAAGCGTTCATGGATTACATGCAGATCACTGATAAGGAAGAAAGAATAAGTCTTCTGGATACATTTAAAAGCGATAAGAAATGTACGGTTTCCGAATGCCTGGACAATTTAATGAAAGATGGGAAAAAGAACCTGGGTTATGCACAGAGTGCTCTTGAATCAAAGATCAAGGAAGCCTGGAAGAATCAGGGTACAAAGAAGGTACTCGGAACGCTCAACGATAAGGATCAGGTTGCGTGGAAGAGGGGTGTCATAGCCCTTGATACCAGAGGAAACTATAAATATAAGAAATGGATTCAGGACTATGGAGATCCGCTCTCAACAAAGATGTACAGGAAGAACTTTGAGAGCACCTTTAAGGGATTTAACAAGAAGATAGTATCAACAAAGCCTGCCGGTCCGGGATTCTCTGACAAGACTCAGCCTGTAAGCTTCGTATCGATTGAGAAGAAGCTTGCTGCATCAAACAAGACATTTAAGGTTGTTGAAGTGGATGCGGAGAGAGAGGCAGCCAAGGGTAAATATGATGCTTATATAGCTGCACATACCGGTGCAAACAGGATCACACAGAATCACGAGAAGAATGTTGAAGTCCTTTCCAAAGCAATGGCGGCTTCGATAGTTAAGGATTCACCGGACACCAGAACCTACAGCGTAAAGATGATCCACAATCTGGCTGAAAAGCTTACGGTGTCATTAAAGCTTGGAGAGATGGCACCTGAGAAGGTCAGTGAGATTCTCTCGGATCCTAAGAATATAGGTAAAGCCATAAAGGACAGATCGAAAGCACTTTATTATCCGACGGAGGAGAATCAGAATCAGAAAAATTACGTTAATTCACTGGATAATATTGGTAAGGTAATGATGAGATCCTATGACCGTTCACCTGAATATAAGGCGATGGTCAAATACGTTAAAAATATCGGATCGCTCGAATCGTATTATCTGAAGACTCCGGAAGGTAAGGACGAGTTGATAGAAAACGGAGTCAATCTCCTTCAGGCCACAGAGACCTATATGAAGGGCAAGAAGAGCGTAAGATCTACGAATGACGGCAAGGAGAGATTTGACAATGCGCTTGATGTTCTTGCCGTGATCCATAAGTACCTTCCTGAGATGCGTGGACATGTTGAGGAAGTGGTTGCCAGGATAAATAAAGTTCGTGGAGCCGAAGCGGCAAACCATAAAGATCATGTTGATCTGAAGAACTACGGACCGGAGAGAGCCCAGAGGGCCGAACTCGAAAGAATGAAGAGAGATTCCGGAGCCAAGGAGAAGGATCTTAAAAATATAAGACCGGCAAAGATATGATGAATGTGTATTTTTGAACACCGGCAATGATATGGAAAACACAGATGATGTGAAAATGAAGGGAAAGAAATAACATGCCTTTACAGAATTTTGTCAATACAAATGATCAGGATCAGTTTACAAATTACATACTGAGTCAGAAACAGCTTCAGGATATGCTGATGCCGTTCAGCCAGAAGCAGGGAAGGGCGAAGCCGCTCAACAATATTCCTTACAGGTCATTCCGTAATCAGATATTTGAGGAGGGAAGATGGCCACGTACCCTGCAGAACGATTATCTCCTCATGCTGCTTTATTCGATAGCAGGTGATGATAAATATATTGATAACACGATCGGAGGACTCCTTGATTCGCTGGATCAGAAGCCGCCAAGACCGAATGATCCGGACTATGAGGTTTATACTCCTGCTGAGAAGGAGGCGCTTGCACTCCGGAATCAGAATATGTTCCTTATGGCTATGACAGACAGCTTAGAGAGGTATGCACCTTACAACCCAAAGGTTCATGCTCTGCTTAATTTTGTCGATCTTGCGATAAATGCAAATACAACAGCGATTCAGAATGTCTACTATGATTATGCACCTGATATTCCTGATTTCACTGCAAGAGCTGCAAGGGAAAATGAGATCAACGCTCTTTCAGCAGAATTTGAGCAGGCTAAGCAGCAGCTTACTTCAATGGGCTGGGATTTCACAAACGGTGATGATCTGGAATTCCTCCGTACTATATTTGAATTCAGAAACAGCGGCGGACAGGTAGGTCAGGATACCTTTGATGCATTTATGTCGAAGGCTACAAGCCAGAGAATCTATAACGTTGTCGACAAAGACAATATGTACAAGGCCGTTGAGGATTACTTTAAGGAGACTCACCTCGATAACTATCAGGCTACAGAGGATCTCAGAAATCTTATCTCATTTATCAGAAGCGGAAATGCTCTTCTTGTTTCCGAAACTGCAGAAATGAATGCCCAGACTACAGATCTCTTCGGACTTATCAACGAGATCGGTGAGACAGCAAATAAGCGTGGTGCGATCAACAACATGATCGGCTTCTCTGAGGGCGATCAGGCGTTTTATGATTCGTATTTTGTAAATGACAATGACTTCAGCAAGGCTGATGCGATATTTAATGATATTTTCAAGGATCTCATTGCAGAGCAGAAGAAGGTTTCCGTTAAGGCGTCAGAGATGTCTGAACTTGATTTCGTAACAAGCACCTTCAAGATCATGAAGCAGGGCGCAGAGGATCAGATGGATCTTAAGACTGCTGTGAAGGAGAGACTTATCAAGGCTGAGAAGTGGAGAGATCCGGACGAGGAAGGCATCCTTCCGAATGAGAGAGATGCGAGAAGGGCTGAGAATGAGAAAAATATGACCACTCTCGCCAAGCTCTATATCATTCATGAGATGCAGAATAAGAATACCAGGATATTCTATGAGCCTTACTGGGGCGACAGACAGTATACCAGACAGGATGCTGTTGCGGAATATCTGGATATAAATCATCCGAAGATCGTTAAGGTTAAGGATCTTGAGGCAAATAAGGTTCAGCATGACCAGGCCATCCTTGACCACTACGGTGAGGAGAAGGGTATGCTCTTTGAGCAGCACTATAATGCTTATGTTATGGGCGCTCTTGATGCGAAGCAGGTTATAAAGCTCAGTGATGACAAGCGTACCATAAGAGGTCTTTCTTATAAGGATGCCAGAGAGGAGCTTATTTCGAGGGGCTGGAACTTTGCACAGAATCCGGCTGATGAGAACTACCTCATCATGCTCTATAATTCCTATGATACTCAGAGCAGAAATTATCATCAGATTGAAAACTGTATGGATATTCTTCTTAATACACCTGTTCATAACGTTTATGACAGGAACAATGTTCTCCGTGATATGTATCAGGAACTCAGAGAATATAAGGATGACATGACTGTTGAGAGCTTGTGTGATTACCTTCTTGAGGACGTTGCAAGAACTGAGTATGAAGAGCTCCGCGATAAGGTTAAGTTTACAGAATATACACCTGTTGATGATTTGTATAAGGTCGTTAACGGTATGACAAATATGGAAATGAAGAGTGCGATGGGGCGTAACGGCTGGGAGATCGACCAGAGAATGGATGTGCTCATCAACAGACTCTATAATTCATTTGATCCGCAGTATCCTTCTGCGGACGCTATTGCAACCTGTCTGGGAATCCTCGTGAATCTTCCGGCAGATATAACCATCGACCAGGTAGCTGATGTATATTCAAATATGATCAATGTTCTCGATCCTTACAAGCGTAATGACGAGCTGGTTGAAAATATAGAAGATTATCTCTTCGACCTGAGGCAGGAAGCCTTCGCGATGAAGAAGGCTGAGGCAGGTGTTGAGCCTCAGGCAGGTATTCCTACAGGTGCGTATTATAAGAAGAATTTCAGCAAGAAGAAGGTCACCACAGAAGAGAATAATGCGATTGAGGATGTCAACGGCGTGGCTGACGACTTCATGGAAGAGATGAAGATTGAAGAGTTTAATCTTGCTGATCCGAAGGAGGATTTCTTCAGGAATGAGTCTGCACCGAAGCAGGCAGTTAATGATGGTATTAACGATCAGCGTGAGAATGACCAGAATATAGAATATCTCTATGAGGAACAGAAGTCTCTTGCGATAGCATTTAATAAGTTTAAATATCTGAAGCAGAGCTTTATTTCCGAACTTATGGAGTCGGGTGCAAAGCTTCAGGAAACAGCTAAGCAGAAGGACAGGGAAGGCAAGGTTCTTCCGCTTGGTGCAGAGGGAACGGGTACTTCTCTTTACAGGACTATGGCAGGTGCTATCCAGAATTGTAACGATGTACTCACCAATCCTGACAGTAAACCGAAGGAAATAATTGCTTCTCTCAGAGCTCTTGAAGAGGCAGCGTCAAAATATAAGGAAGAGCGTGCGAGCATGTTCGGCAAGAGAGGCGACGGTCTTAAGAGATATCAGGTTTCTGATAAATGGTCAGGCACACGTATCTCAGAGATGATCATATCTTATAAGCAGGTTCTCGGTGAGATCAGAGAGGCCGGAAAGCTTGTAAGAGAGGATCTTAAGGTAAATGAAATTACCAACAGGAAGGCTGCTTTTGCACTCGGCAAGGCAATAGGATGCCACAACGAGGATAATCTTCCGAAGATGAAGCGTGCTGAGCTTGAGGATAGCTTTAAGGCTCAGAATAAGGTCGCAAAGGAACAGGCAAAGCTCATTGAGAAGCTCTATGAGATAACAGGCAAGAAGCTTAGTAAGGATACCTTCGCAGAGAAGAGCATGACAGGAATGAAGAAGCATGACTTCGCGATGAACTGTATCGCAAGACAGTATTTTGACCTGGCTATGCGCGATGGAGCAACTCTTAATGATGTTAAGAATATTTATAAGAAAATAGAGAACAAGACCTTCGAGAAGGAGGTTGCTGATCTCGAGAAGAGCAAGGTATTTGAGAGGGTTATTAAGGGCAAGTCGAAGAATTACTATAAGATCTGGAACAATGTCGTAAGAGCCGGAAATGATCTCTCTTTCACAAGCGGAGAGTATCTCGAAGGTATCAAGGATATGGCGGAGCTTCGTGATGATCAGGGAAAGTTCGCTGAGTTCGGTTCTTATATTGAATACGTCCTTCCATCGGATGTTGACAAGGCAGCCAGAGATAAGTCTGCTTACAGAAAGCTTGCTCAGGTAGTTTCGGCTCAGATCGTTTCCGGAAACCCTGAATTTGCAAAGGGTGTTGCAGTTGATGCGATCGAGAAGGAACTTACTACACATGACGTGATGAACAATCTTCAGAAGACTGTTGAAGGCTATCTCAGGAAAAATAAGGTTCTCGAGGGTAAGAATTTCAACAAGGAGAATCTCGGTCGTGATCTCGAAAACGGCACATTTATGAAGAAGGTTGTCGTAAATATGGAGAAATATGTTCAGAGAGAAAACACTGCGAAGGCGGCTGCGGCTAAGAATAAGGCGGTAGAAAATAAGACTGCAAACAAGGCTGCCGGAAACAACAAGGCAAAATAAGAGCATATTGAAAAAATAATTTGAAATCCTATTTATTTTCATAATTATCTATGATACAATAATAAATGGCTGAAGATAATCCCACGTAGATTCATAAAGAGAAATGCGTGGGATTATTGTTCAAGGTTAGTGAAAACGATTACACTATATTTACAAAAACACTGTACCGGTATTGCGGTGCATAAACGAAGCTGAACATGCAGTACACAGGAAGGTACGTAGCTGATCATGCAGTACACAGGAAGATACGTTACATGAGCAAAGTTATACAGTTTAAACACAGGAGGTATTATGGAAAAGAAAAAATGGGACAAGACCTTCAGTGAGAGGATAGGAAGATACTATGATGAGCTGAAGTGGTTATATGCGGAGCTTTACAATAATGATATGCAGGCCTTTGAATATTTCTGCAGTATGCTTTATGAGTATTATAAGGCGAGAAGTAAGAAGCTGAAGATGTGGGATGCAGGCAGAGAGGTTGTTCACGACTGGTTTGCAGGAAATGAGATGCTGGGTATGCTGATGTATACCAACGCTTTCGCAGGTGATCTTAAGGGTGTGAAGAAGCATCTTGATTATCTTGAAGAATGCAAGGTGAATTATCTTCATCTTATGCCTCTTCTCTGCAGCCCTGCGGGAAGAAGCGACGGCGGTTATGCGGTTTCTGATTTCAGAAATGTTCAGCCGGAGCTTGGAACCATGAAGGACCTTGCGGCACTTGCGGATGACTGTCACAGCAGAGGAATCAGTGTATGTCTTGATTTTGTCATGAATCATACCAGTGAGGATCATGAGTGGGCAGTACGTGCAAAAAGAGGTGAGAAGGAATACCAGGACAGATATTTCTTCTACGATAACTGGGACATCCCGAATGAATTTGAGAAGACCGTTCCTCAGGTTTTTCCAACCACTGCTCCGGGCAACTTTACCTGGTGTGGTGAGGCAGGAAAGGTCGTTATGACTTCCTTCTATCCGTATCAGTGGGATCTGAATTACAGAAATCCGGTTGTATTTAATGATATGACGGCAAATATGCTCTACCTCTGCAATCAGGGAGTTGATATCATCAGACTTGACGCAGTTCCGTATATCTGGAAGACTCTCGGTACCGACTGCAGAAATCTTCCGGAGGTTCATACTCTGGTAAGGATTATGAGAATAGCGGCAGAGATTGTTTGCCCGGGTACTCTTCTTCTGGGAGAGGTTGTAATGGAGCCATCGAAGGTTGTTCCTTACTTTGGTACGGTCGACAAGCCTGAATGTCATATGCTCTACAATGTTACTACCATGGCAAGCACCTGGCATACCGTTGCAACGAGGGATGTCAGACTTCTGAAGCATCAGCTCGGAACCGTATTTGCACTTCCTAAGCAGTATGTATTTCTGAATTATCTGAGGTGTCACGATGATATAGGCTGGGGTCTTGATTATAAATATCTCGAACAGTTCGGAGTAGAAGAGGTTGCTCATAAGAAATACCTGAATGATTATCTTAAGGGCGCATGGCCGGGAACAGATGCCAGAGGTGAGCTTTATAATGACGATCCGAGACTCGGGGATGCCCGTCTCTGCGGTACGACCGCTTCGCTCTGCGGAATAGAAGCTGCGGAATATGAGGGCAGAAATGATAAGCTGGACAGAGCCATAACTCTTGATATCATGCTGCACGCATTTCTCTTCACCCAGAGCGGTATTCCGGTCTTATACAGTGGTGACGAGATAGGGCAGAAAAATGATTATACTTACCATGATGATCCGCACAAATGGGATGACAGCAGATATCTTCATAGGGGAAATCTTGACTGGGACAGCGTTGCAAGAAGGAAAGAAGAAGGTACAAGAGAAGAGAGGCTGTTTGATGCAATAGGCAGGCTTGCGGGCTTACGTGCTTCCAACAGAGTATTTGAAAATGAAGCTGACACATGGATAGTTGAAACCTATAACGATCATATACTCGGTATCGGTCGTTATTACAGAGGAGAGAAGCTGATAGCTTTGTTTAACTTCAGTGACTATGATGAGACAGCCTGGATAAATGAGGAAGAAGAATATGAAAATATGCTTACGGGAGAAAAGGTTGTTGCTAAGGCAGTCGGTATCCCGGCTAAGGATTTTCGTTGGTTGATAACAAGATTTAAGTAAGAAGGGTGTGAGAAGATGACTATCAAAGAGATAGCTTTGGAGGCCGGAGTATCTACGGCAGCGGTAAGCAGATATTTTAATGGTGGGTCACTTAGTGAAGAAAAGAGAAAGAAGATAAAGAAAGTTGTTGAGGAGAACGGATTTACTCCGAATGCACTGGCGCATTCCATGAGAACGGGGAGGAGCCGCCAGGTCGGCGTTATCATTCCTGATATAAGATCGCATTCAATGTCAAGAGTACTCACAGGACTGGCATCTGTATTGGAAGCACGTGATTATATATTGATACTGGGTTGTACTTATGGAGAAAATGACAGAGAGGCGCAGTATATTGAAACGATGAAACGAGGCGGTATGGACGGCATCGTTCTTATGGGTACGGTTTTGACACCTTATCTCAGGGAGACGATCGAGGACTGCGGCATTCCGATAGTTGTGACAGGACAGAATTTTAAGGGTATTCCGTGCGTTTATCATGATGATGAAAATGCCATGCGTGACGTTGCAAAATTGGTTCTTGCGAAGAGAAATAAGATTGCCTATGTAGGAGTCGATGAGGCTGACACTGCTGCGGGAAAGTCCAGAAGAAAGGGCGTTGAGAAGGCTTTTATCGATATGGGAAGGGATGCAAAGAACATTCCGTCTGAGACGTCCGACTTCAATGCTGAAAGCGGATATTATGCAGGAAAGAGACTGATCGAAAAGCATCCTGATCTGGACGGTATCATCTGCGCGTCCGACCATATAGCACATGGTGTCATGAGAGCGGTTAAGGAAAGCGGAAGAAGGATACCGGAGGATGTCAGCGTAACAGGCGTCGGAGACAGCTGGGCCGACATGATATCGGAGCCTCAGCTTACAACAGTCGGTCTCTACTACAATGACTGTGGAACGGTTGCGGGTAATCTTCTGCTTGATATGATCAATGATCCGGGCAGGGTTAGTCATATCAATCAGATCAAGCTCGGTTATAAGATAATTGAAAGGGGGTCGGTATAGCGTATGAAGCTTATTTTTGTTGATATTGATGGCACTCTTACGAGACCCGGGGAAAATATCCCTCCGGACAGTGCAGTAAAGGCTGTGAAGAAAGCTCAGGAGAAGGGAAACAAAGTCTTCCTCTGCACGGGAAGAAATCTCGATATGCTGAAGCCCCTCCTGGTTTACGGCTTTGACGGAATAGTCGGCAGCGGCGGAGGCTACGTTACAGCAGGAGATGAGGTGCTCTTTGACTGTCCGATGACGAATGAGCAGAGGGATATCGCACTGACGGCGCTTCATGAAAGCGGAGTCTTCTGTACAATAGAAGCAACCGGTGGTTCCTGGGGTGACGAAAATATGGGCGAGTTCCTTTCTCGGCAAGGCGAAGGAAATAGCGAGATCGAGAGATGGAGGAAGGCACTTTCCGAAAATCTCGGCATCAAGCCTATGCATGAATATGACGGCAGCCCGATATATAAGGTTGTTGTGATGTGTACTTCAATGGATCAGCTTGATAAGGCGAAGAGCCTTCTCGAAAAGGATTTCAGATTTGTCATGCAGGAGGTCAAGGCGCATAACTGTCTGAACGGAGAGCTTGTAAACAGAAAGTTTGATAAGGGACTCGGAGTCAGGAAGATAGCCGAGTATTACAACGTTCCGATTTCAGATACCTATGGTTTCGGTGACAGTATGAATGATCTTGAGATGATCGAAACAGTCGGTTACAGCGTCTGTATGGAGAACGGTGCCGAAGCTTTGAAGGCGGTTTCCGATATGATCTGTCCTTCTGTTGAAGAAGATGGACTTATGAAAGCCTTTGAAGAGCTGGGATTAATGTAAAAAATTAATAAATTTATTTGTTGCAAATACGAGATAATTACAATATAATGTAAACGTATTGAAAACGATTACATTGAAAATACAAAAAGGAGGCGAAGGGATGGCACTGGATTACAGAAAATGTGCAGAAGAGATAGTTGCCAACATAGGCGGCAGAGAAAATGTTGCTCAGGCAGCTCACTGTGCAACAAGACTCAGACTCGTTATCAAAGATAATGGAAAGATCAACAAGTCTGCGCTGGAAAATGTTGATGGTGTTAAGGGAATGTTCGAGAATAACGGACAGCTCCAGCTCATCATAGGAACAGGAACAGTAAACAAGGTGTATGACGAATTCCTGGCAGTTACGGGAATGTCGGCAGCAACAAAGGATGATGTTAAGGCGGCAGCTGCTGCACAGCAGCCGGCCTGGAAGAGAGCACTCAAATCAATAGGTGATGTATTTGTACCTATCCTTCCGGCTATCGTTGCTTCAGGTCTTATGATGGGACTTGTTGAGGCGCTCGGAAAGTTTATTCCTTCCTTCGAAGGATCTGACTGGTACAGCTTCCTCGATATGGTTGCAAATACAGCATTTGCATTCCTGCCGGTTATCGTAGCGGTAAGTGCGGCGAGAGTATTTGGAGGCAATCAGTTCCTCGGTGCCGTTATAGGTCTTCTTATGATCCACGGCAATCTTCTTAACGGCTGGAATGTCGGAAGTGAGGAGGCAATAAACAGCTTCTTCGGCATCACGACCGGTAAGATACCAACGTGGAATCTGTTCGGAAACCTGAAGATCGGCGGATATACACTGGGTTCCATCTCACGGCATGGTTATCAGGGACACGTTATTCCTGTCATCATAGCAGTATGGCTTATGTGCAAGCTTGAAAAGTGGCTGCACAAGCATACACCTGAGATGCTTGATCTTTTTATAGTACCGCTTGTAACTGTATTTTTAACAGCACTTATAACCTTTATAGTTATCGGACCTATATTTGCACAGCTTGAGAACTGGGTTCTCGATGGTGCGAAGGTTCTCGTTAAGAACGCATTCGGAGCAATGATAATGGGTGCACTTTATCCGTTCACTGTCGTCATGGGTCTCCATCATATGTACAACGTCATAGAGGCCGGAATGTTGGCCGGAGATTCGGGTCTGAATACCTGGATGCCGATTGCATCAGCAGCAAACTTTGCACAGTTTGGTGCCTGCCTCGCAGTTGGTATCAAGGCAAGAAATATGAGAACAAAGTCGGTTGCAGTTCCTGCATCCCTTTCAGCATCACTCGGTATCACCGAGCCTGCTATCTTCGGTGTTAACTTCAGATTTATGAAGCCTTTCCTCTGTGCTATGGTCGGCGGTGCCGCAGGTGCCGTATTCGGAGCTATCACGGGAATAGGCGCAACAGCATATGGTGTTACAGGTATACCTGGTTATCTCACCATCGACAATAAGCTTGTTTATACGATCCTTCTTGCAATAGCAGGCGGAGTTGCTTTCCTTCTTACCTGGTTTATCTGGAAAGAGGAACCGGCAGAAGGCGGCGAGGCTGCACCTAAGGCTGAGGCAGCAGCTGCACCAGATGCACCGAAAGCTTTAACTGCTTCAGGTGACGAAGTAACCAAGAAGACTGTTATCAGGAGTTCAGCAGGAGAGATAGCACTTCCTACACCTGGCAAGGTTATACCTTATACTGAAATACCGGATCCGACCTTTGCTTCCGGTGCACTGGGACAGGGTATCGGAGTTGAGCCTGCGGAGGGCGTTGTATTTGCCCCTATGGATGGTGAAATATCATCCGTTGCAGACAGTAAACACGCAATCGGAATTTCGGGAGCAGAGGATCAGGAGCTTCTCATCCATGTCGGTGTAGATACCGTTGAGATGAAGGGCGATGGCTTCAGGACTTTTGTAGAAGAGGGCGATAAGGTTACCAGGGGCCAGAAGCTGATGGAATTCGATATAGCCAAGATCAAAGCGGCAGGTCATCCTGACACGGTAGTTGTTCTTCTGACAAACAGTGATGATTATGAAAATGTTGAATTCGGAGATATCTGAAACTATATGAAATAATTAAATAACTGCCGGGATCATCTGACGGTTACGGCAGTTCAGAAAAATAAATATTATAAATTGGGAGGAAAACAAAATGAAGGAATTTAAGTATGTTATCACAGATGAGGTTGGTATCCACGCACGTCCTGCAGGACTTCTTGTTAA
>OCTW011583261.1_pt1 | contig 16971 bp, 14 predicted proteins | sample 1539671 | NCBI WGS metagenome assembly OCTW01 (sample SAMN02144230, study PRJEB22623) | gut metagenome | biome: sheep rumen | host: Ovis aries | place: New Zealand
ATCAGTTGAAAATAATGTATTTTTAAACAAAATATCATTTCCAGTAAAAAAAGTTATTTCATTAAGTAAAGAGCATTCAATAGGGTAGTATGAAGGGCTAGGAGTATAAAGTGTAATATTATAATATTTTTCATAATCTGGCTCAATTCCAATTATAAAAGAAGATGTATACTGAACAGCGGCTTCGTTTAAACCTAAACCATAAGGTTTGTTATTTATATAATTACAAAGGCCCATTTTTATTAATTTGTTTTCAGCATCTTTTTTTTCTTGTAAATAGTGAATACATTCATGAATAGCAAATTCAGATAAATCTTCGTATTCTATATGTTCGTTAAAATATATAGAAGTATTTTTATAAAAATAGTTTGCTTCTGCCATTCCTTCTTGCATTTTAGCTCTATACATTGTAAGTTTTGAAAGCTTTTCACATAATTCTTTATTTGTAAATTCGAAATCTGGAAATGTTTCAATTATTCTACGAGAAATATCTTTTATAATATCATTTGTAATTAGAGAATCTAATTTACCAATTACTTCAATTCCTTCCTTTTCTAATTCCTTTTGAATGCTCATATATTACTCCTTTTTTTACATTAGTGTATATATTTAGATTAATTTTTCTAAAATTTGAACTGCATTACTTGCTGCACCTTTTCTAATATTGTCTGCTACAACCCATAAATTTAAAGAATTTGGGTTGCTAAAATCTCTTCTAATTCTTCCAACAAAAACTTCATCATGACCATTGGCGTTAATAGCTAATGGATATATATTATTTGAAACATCGTCTTGAACAATAATTCCAGGTGAGTTTTTTAATAAATTTATAACATCTTCTAATTTAAATTCATTTTCTAATTCTATATTTATTGATTCACTATGACAGTTTTCAACAGGTACTCTAACTGTTGTTGCTGTAATTGCAATATTATCTCTGCCAAGTATTTTACGAGTTTCATTTATCATCTTGTGTTCTTCTTTTGTATAACCGTCATCTTCAAATACATCAATATGAGGAAGACAATTGTTATATATTGGATGTGCAAATTTTTGTAAATTTCCTTCAGTTGATTGATTTCTTAAATCTTCTATTCCTTTTCTTCCAGCACCAGAACAAGCTTGATATGTTGAATAAACAATTCTTTTTATTTTGTATTTTTCATCTAAAGGTTTCAAAGGAACAACAGCTTGAATTGTAGAACAATTTGGATTAGCTATAATTCCTTTATTCCAAGAAATATCTTCAGGATTTACTTCTGGAACAACTAATGGAACATTTTTGTCCATTCTAAATGCACTGCTATTATCAATTACAATACATCCTTTAGATGCTGCAATTGGTGCGAAATGTTTTGAGGTTTCTCCACCTGCAGAAAATATTGCAAAATCAAATCCTTCATCAAAAGAAGAATCTGTTAATTCTTGCGCAATGTATTCTTTTCCTAAAAATTGAAGTTTAGTTCCTGCAGATTTTTTTGAACAAAATAGTTTGTATTCAAAATTTGGAAGATTTTTTTCTTCTAGAACTTGTAGGGCTGTTCTTCCAACCAACCCTGTAGCTCCGACTATTGCTAGTTTGTATGTTTTAGGCATACTATCACCTTCTATTAATTTCAAAAATTCAAATTAGTTAATTTGAAAATATCTTTATATTTAGTATTATATGCAAAAGATAAAGAAAAGTCAATAAAAACAGAAAGAATATATTAATCGGATAAAACATTATGTGTTATAAAAAACACTATGTAACATTATTGTAATAATAAAGTAAAAAAAATGTAACAAAACCCCGAAACCATTGCTACAGTATATATATATATATATATATCGATGCATTAAATAATTGACAAAAAAACAAAGTTTGATAGAATTACTTATATAATAAAACATAGGGGGAATAGAAATGAAGAAAAAAAATAAGATTATAGTTGGAATATTACTATTTGCAATTATATTATTTGTAAGAATTACTACTGTAAATGCAGCAGTTGATGTAACAAGAAACATTTATAGCAATGATGGAAGTATGAAATTTGAATTTACAGGTTTAACATTAGATACAACAAAAGAATATGAATTTGCTTTGACAAATACAACTGCGGAAACTCCAGCAAAGTGGTTTGATATAACAGAATATACAGCTACAGAAGCAACAGTAGATATTGCAATGGGAACAAAAGAACTTAGAAATTCTTTTAATAAATCAGATACAGGTTATATTACTATAAGAGAAAAAGGTACAAATACAGTTGCAGTTGAACCATATAAAGTTGATTTAAAGTTACCATATATGATGGTTACAAATTTTACAGTTATAAATAATGGAAAAGAATTTAGTTCTTCTGAATCTAATTCTATAAATGTTGCATTAAGAAATCATGGCGTTAGTGAAGCATATTATCAATATGAAAAGATAACAGATACAAATGTTATAAATAAATATAAACAATTAAAAGCTAGTAATGGTGATTATATAGAACTTCAAAGTTTGATAAAAACAGTAGCACCAACATCAAATTGGACAAAATGGGCTTATTTTAATGGGTACGAAAGTACTGGAATGAATGGATATGGTTATCCAACAAAGAGTATTATAGCACCTGATTCAGGTTTATACTACATGTGGTTATATTTTTCAGGAGAAAATATAAAACCACTATATGGAGTTATAATAGTAGATAATCTAGAACCTGATATTGCTTTAGAAAGTATATCACTAGATAAGACGAAAACAGTTGAATTAGGCAAAACATTAACACTTACACCAACTTTTAATCCAACAAATGCTACAAACAAAATAGTAACTTGGACTTCAAGTGATGAGTCTGTAGCAACAGTTAGTAATGCAGGAGTAGTAACTCCTAAAAAAGTTGGTTCAACAATTATAACAGTTACATCACAAGATGGAAATAAAAAAGCAACATGTACGGTTACTGTAACAAATAAATCAAATGGAGAATCAGAAAGTTCAAATACTTCAGGTGATTCAAATACAGCAAATGGAGGAAATACAAGTGACTCTGACTATAAAGGAAGTACATCAACAAATAGTAGCTCGAACAGTAATACCAAATTATCTGAATCAAGCAAAAGTACTAGTAGTGAATCTTTAAGTGCACCTAAAACATTACCAAAAACAGGGTTAGGAATATCTTTAATAGTTTTAACATTTATTGTTACAGGAGTTTCTATAACTATGTATAGAAAATATAAACTTTATAAAGGTATTTAAAAAAGATAATTTATTAATAATATGGGAGGAAAAAAGAATGGATAAAAAGAAATTGATTTACAGCATATGTGGAGTTTTAATAGTATTAGTAGCTATATTTATGGTTTTGAATTTAAAAGATAATAAGAAAAATAAAGGAAAAGAAGTATATACAAGTGATATAAAGAAAACAAAAGAAGATTCAAGTAATAAAACAAATAATAATTCACAATTTTTTAGATTTTTAGATGATGGAACAACAATAAGTGGCTTGACTGAAGAAGGAAGAAAACAAACTACTTTGGTGATACCTAAACAGGCTAAATCGTTAAGAGGACTTGATCTTGATAATTCAGTAGTCGAAGAGGTTCGCTTTGAAGCAGATCATGATGTGAATTTGGAATCAGCTTTTACAACTGCCAAAACGCTTAAAAAAGTGACTCTTCCTGCAGAGCTTTCTGTGATTCCATATCTAGCATTTGGCAGTTGCGAAGGCCTTGAATCTATAGTAATCCCGGCTGGTGTAACAAAAATAGATGAATATGCATTTGATTGTTGTTCTAATTTAAAAGAGGTTATTTTTTCTGGAACTAAATGTGAATATATTGGAGAGTATGCATTTGACTTATGTAAAAGTCTAGAAAAGATTACTCTACCTGAAGGACTGAAGACCATTGATAAGTGTGCATTTTTCGACTGTGAGTCACTTAATACTGTTACATTTCCGTCAACGATTCAATCTATTGGTACATATGCATTCAATGTGAGAAATATTTCTTCAGCACATTTTGCTCCTAATACTCAAAATATTAAAATTGAATCAATGGCTTTCGGAATAAGAACATCACAGATGACAGTTTACATTAGACAGGGCTCATGGATGGATAAAAATCGTGATGCTTGGAATGTTGGATTTACTAATATTAAATATGAATAGTATTTAAATGTTATTGGAATAGTTAAATCTTATAATGAAGAAGATCCTGAATTACCTGTTGTAGGACAAATAGCAAAATCACTATTTAGTAATAAAATAGAAGAATAATAATTTAGTAAATTTATGTTTTAGAACTATCCATATAAATGGGTAGTTTTTTTGATAAAAATTTTCTAAAACACTTGACATTGCTAATTTTTATTAATATAATTAATTCATACTTAGAAATGAAGGAGCATAAGATATGGCAGAAACAGATATTTTTCAATTAGAAGAAAAATATAAAAACATGACAGATGAAAACTTAATAAATGAAGCAATAAATAATCAAAATAATAATGCTTTAGAATGTCTGATGGGTAGATATAAAGATATGGTAAGTATGAAAGCTAATAAATTCTTTATGGTAGGTTCTGAAAAAGAAGACATTTTGCAAGAAGGTTATATAGGGCTATATAAAGCTGTAAAGTCATATAACACAGAAAAACAAAATTCATTTAAAACATTTGCATCTATTTGTATAGAAAGGCAATTAATTACAGCTGTAAAAAATTCAAATAGACAAAAACATATACCATTAAATTCTTCTGTATCTTTAAATGCAGCAGCTTTTGATGAGGATGAAGACTGTGAAACAACTGTAATGGAAGTTTTAGACACAAAAAAAGGCTCTGAAGATCCTCTAGAAATAATTACAAAAAGAGAATACTTTGATGCAGTAGAAAAAAATATGAACAATAATCTAAGTGATTTTGAAAAAGATGTTTTAAAATTATATAAAAATGGCTATTCGTATGTAACAATAGCAAATAAACTAAAAACTAAAGTTAAATCGGTAGATACAGCTATTCAAAGAATAAAGAAAAAAGCAGCAAAGATTAAACAACAACTAGAAGCAAATTAAAGGACGGTTTATTATATAAACTGTCCTAAATTAATATGGAAAGCTTATAGTAATTTGTAAGCGTAATCCACTAATACAGCAAATTTAAAAAAAGGAGAATTAAGAAATGGAAGAACAATTTATTGAATTATTAAGAAGTACAAAAAGAGAGGGAATAGAAAATTTAATAGATTTTTTAAAAAAATCAGATTTCTTTAAAGCACCAGCAAGTACAAGATTTCATGGAAGTTATGAAAAGGGACTTATGGAACACAGTATGAAAGTATATGAAATACTAAAACATAAAGTAGAAACATCATTTGTTCCTATAAATATACCACAAGAGTCTTTGATAATAATTGCATTATTACACGATATATGTAAAACAAATTTTTATAAAGTAGATTATAGAAATGCAAAGAATGCAATAGGTGTATGGGAAAAAGTTCCATATTATGCTGTAGAAGATACAATACCATATGGACATGGAGAAAAATCTGTAATGATGATTACAGAATATATAAAACTTACACCTGAAGAAAAATATGCAATTCGTTGGCACATGGGTTATACTGAACCAAAAGAGTTATATGGAACAATAGGAGAGGCATACAAAAGATATCCTATAGCATTACTTATGCACGAAGCAGATTTAGAATCAACTTATTTCTTTAATATATAATGATAATTTTAAATATTAAAAAGGACGGGGCAAAATAGGCAAGTATTTGTATGCTATTTTGTGCCGTCTCATTTACATTAGTACTATCTATAATATTCTTGAATGTTATTTCTTTGATTTTGAGTATTTCCTATTGGAGAGTTAAATAACCCATCTATATACAATTGATTTTTTTGTGATAAAAATTGCATTTTAGCTTTTATACTTTCGAATAAATAATTATGATAATTGTAATCTATATATTGAAAATTCTTTATAGCTGTAATTTCATCAAATGGTTCTGTTAATAAAAAATTAAGTTTAGGATCATTTCTAGAAATATCTTTAACACTTTCACAATAGCTTTCCCTTAATATTGCTGTCAATACAGAATTTGTTGACTTGGCAATAATACTATGATGACCATTTAAATGTGTGAAAATTTTTGATAAAGGTTCAGCTGAAACACTTGAGACATCATTAAGCTTTTGCAAAAAAGGCAAATTTTTTGATTCTACAAATAGTTCTGGATTAGTTGCTTTTGTAAATTCAATTAAATCATTTACATACTTTAATTCAGAATAATCACAATATATTACAATTTTTTCACCTCTTGAATGTCTTGCATTACTATTATTTGAACAAAATTTTAAATAAAAATTAGGATTACGGTTGTATTCAAGTAATTTTTGTGCTAGACTTGCAATATTTCCACTGTTACAATTTATGTATACTCTGCGTAGATTTTGATCTGGAGGCAGAGTATGAAATACTGATTTAACATGAAAAAAAGAAGGATTATTAGATGGACCTTGAATTGTAAAATTATATTTTGGGTTTTGTTGCATAGAATTTAAAAGATATCTTTCATTTTGAGCATTAATTTGAAACTCTTGTTGTGTTGGTGAGATACCCTCTAATCCCGTTAATGCATGATAAGCTAAATTTTGACAATTAGAATTATATGCTTGAGGATTTTTTTCTAGTATATAGTTATATGCAAGTAAAAATCTATTTATTGATGTTTCTAATTCAGTTAAACTTGTTTGGTTATTACTTTTAGGCAATAACCAACTTCTAGTTCTTTTTTCATTAGAAAATTGAGATTGGAAATTGCCATCTGGTAACATTTTGACATTATTTTTATTAAATATTTTATTAATTAAATCGATTATAAAACTCATATAAAATCACCTAATATAATTTTATCATTAGCATATTAATAAAGTCAAGTGTAAAGACATGAAAACAAGGCAAGAGTAACTTATTTCATTTCAACAACAGTTACTCCCATTTCGCCTTCACCATAAGTTCCAATTCTATAAGATTTTACTCTTTTGTTTTTCTTTAAAAAAGAATGAATTCCTTGACGAAGTTTTCCTGTACCTTTACCATGAACGATTCTTGCTGTTTGGAGCTTAGCTAAGAAGCAGTCATCTATAAATTTATCTACTAAAGGAATTGCTTCATCAACAGTTAAACCAATTACATTTAATTCAGAATTTGCAGTTTTAGTTTTAGAAGCATTTCGTGTAGAATAAGAAGAGGTAGGCTTAGATGTTAAATCATCTTTTAAGTTTTTAGGTTTTTCTAAAAACTTTATAGAGATATTTGTTTTTATTAAACCAATTTGCACTTGAACTTCTTTTGATTTACTTATTTTAGAAGTAACTATTCCATTTTGCCCTAGAGTAGAAACAAAAACTTTTGCTCCTACAACAATTTCACTTTCATCTAAAGGGGTAACATTTAACTCATCATTTCCAGAAAGAGAAATATTTTTTATAGAGTTATTTAAGCTATTTCTCATATTGTTTAATTCTTTAATTTCAGAAGAAGATTCTGAAATTTCTTTCATTTTACTAATCATAGAAGTAGCATCATCTTTTGCATCTAGAAGAATTTGTCTTGCTTCAAGTTTTGCTTTATTAATTATCTCTTTTTCTTGCTCACGAATTTTTGAATCATCTCTTTGAAGATTATTTTTTAAAAGTTCTACTTGATGAAGATTTTTTTCGATTTGTTCTTTTTCTTTTTCGATTTTTAATTTATCATCATAAATGCTTTTTAAAAGAGACTCAAAGTCTATATCATTTTTTTCAAGAAGGGAAGTAGCGTAATCGATTATTTCTTTTTTTAGTCCTAATTTTTCACTAATTGCAAATGCATTACTTTTTCCAGGTATTCCGATTAGAAGCTTATATGTTGGTTTTAATTTTTCTATGTCAAATTCAACACTTGCATTTTGAACTCCATCTGTAGCTAAAGCATATTTTTTGAGTTCTTGATAGTGAGTAGTAGCTAGTGTTAAAATGTTTTTGTTTTTAAAATATTCTAATATACTCATTGCAAGATTTGCACCTTCTAAAGGGTCTGTACCTGAACCTAATTCATCTACTAAAATTAAACTTTCAGAAGTTGCATTGTTTACAATATTTGAAATGTTTTTCATGTGGCTAGAAAATGTACTTAAAGAATCTGCAATACTTTGGTCATCTCCAATATCTGCAAAAATTTCATCAAATACATATATGCTAGATTTTTCATCAGCAGGTATATTTAATCCACTACAAGCCATTGCTTCTAATAGACCGACAGTTTTTAAACTTACAGTTTTACCACCAGTATTTGGACCTGTAATAATAAGTAAAGAGTAATCTTTGCCTATGTTTATAGTAATTGGTACTACTGTAGAACTATCAATTAGAGGATGTCTAGCTTTTATTAAATTAATATATTTTGTGTCATTTATATTGGGTGTAATTCCTTTTATTGAATTAGAATATTTTGCTTTTGCAAAAATAAAGTCAAGAGTACCAATAGATTCAATATCAGCTAAAAGTTCAGTAGTATATGGAAATAAAAGTGAACTTAAATTTTGCAAAATTCTTTCAATTTCTGCTGTTTCATCTACTCTTAAATTATTTATAGCATTGTTTGCCTCAAATACAGACATTGGCTCTATAAATACAGTTGAACCACTACTTGAAATATCATGAACAAATCCTTTTATTTGGCTTCTATATTCTTGTTTAACAGGTATAACAAATCTATCATTTCTAATTGTAACAACATTTTCTTGCATATATTTTGAATATGAAGAATGTAAAATAGCATTTAGTTTGTTTTTAACTTCTTGTTCTGCTTGTCTAATATGTCTTCTAATTGTAGATAAATTAGAAGATGCACTATCTGCAATTGTTTCGCTATCTACAATAGATTTTTGTATTTTATCTACTATAGAAGAGTTTGTGTAAAGCTCATCAAAATAAAATCTTAGATTTTCATAAGTTTCATCATCTAAGAAATTTGAAAAATATATTTTTAGTTCATTTGCCATATTTAAAATATTACATATATCAAGTAATGCTTTTGGAGACAATGTATTTGAACTTTCAAGCATTTTTATATAAACTCGAATATCTTCAATTTCTGCAATTGGAGGAGTAGAATTTCTATCCATAAGGCTTACAGCCTGAGAGGTTTCTAATAAAGATCTTTTAACATAATCTTTATCTGAAGAAGGTTCAAGCTCTAAAGCCTTTTCTTTACCTATATAAGTATGGCAATATTCAGCTAATTTTTGTAATACTTGGTCAAATTCAAGTTTTTTTAAATTATATTTATTCATATTTTTCAGTCCTTTTTTATGAATTTGAATTTAATATTTATACTCTATATTTTAACATAAAATACGGTTTTATTCAAGGCGATAAAAAACAAGTTGCAAAATAATATAATAATGTGATATAATAGCATCAAATTATTTGCAATAATTAAGGGGATAAAAATGAAAAAAAGCAACATAAAAAAAATGATAAGGAATTTTATAGTATTTATTTTACTAATATTTTTAACACTATGGATAATATTAAAAGATCAAAGTATTACAGAAATATTAGATGTATTAAATAATGTGAAAATGCAATATGTTTTTATAGGAATAGCATGTATGGTAATATATTTGTTACTAGAAGGAATAAATATGAGAAGAACATTAAATTCATTAGGAGAAAAAATAACAATACCTCAATCATTTAAATATTCTCTAATAGGTTTTTTCTTTAGCTCAATAACACCAGCTGCAAGTGGTGGGCAACCAATGCAAATATATTATATGCATAAAGACAATATTTCTGTAGCAAATTCTACACTTGCACTTTTAATTAATTTAACAAGTATGCAAGTAACAACAATAAGTTTATCTGTTTTTAGTTTAATTGTAAATTATAAATTTATGAATAGTGTTCTAGTAATTTTATTTTCAGTAGGAATATTACTAAATGCTAGTGCTTTAATATTATTATTAATAGGAATATTATCAAGAAGACTTTCTAGAAAACTTATAAAAATTTCAATAGGAATTATGAAATTCTTCAAAGTAAAAAATAGAATAGCAAAAGAAAGGAAAATTTTAAAAGAATTAAAAACTTATCAATCAAGTGCTAAATATGTTAAAAATAATAGACGTTTAATAGTAAGAATATTTTGTACAACAATAATACAATTTATTTTTTATTATTGCATTGCATATTGGACTTATAGGGCATTTGGCTTTAACTCAAGTAATATATTTGAGCTAACAACTATGCAAGCAGTTTTATTTGCAACTGTTTCTGGAATACCTTCGCCAGGCGCTGTTGGAGTGAGCGAGGGAGCTTTTATAGAAATATTTAGAAATATATATCCAACCAATATGATAAAAAGTGTAACATTACTACATAGGGGAATTAACTTTTATTTATTTGTATTAATTAGTGGAATCGTAGTTATAGTTAATGACATAAAATCTAGAAGAAATGAAAGTTAATAAAATATTTATATATTCAAAATTATAAATAATGAACTAATAAATGAGAGGTAATTATGATAAATATATTATTATGTGGAAATGAAAAAGTATTTGATGGAGCATTAACAGAATTAATATCAATAACAAATAAAACTAAAGAAGATATAAATTGCTATATCTTTACTATGGATTTAACAAGAGTAAAACCTGAATATACAGCTATAAAAGATAAGCAAGTAGAATTTTTAAACAAAGTGGTCAAAACAAAAAATATTAATAATTGTGTACAAAAAGTTGATGTAACAAGTGTGTATGAAAAAGAATTTATGAAATGCAAAAACGAAACAGCATATTGTACGCCTTATACATTACTTAGACTTTTAGCAGATTTAATACCAAATATTCCGGATAAACTTTTGTATTTGGATATAGATATGATGGCAAATGATGATATTTCCAAGCTGTATAATATAGATATTTCAGATTATGAATATGCTGCAGTAAAAGAAAAATATGGTTCTAAAATGATAGCATTAGACTATATAAATGCAGGAATGCTTTTATTAAATATGAAAAAGATAAAAGAAACGAAACTTTTAGAAAAAGCAAGAGATTTAATTAGAACTAAAAAAATGCTTTTTGCAGACCAAGATGCAGTATATAAGTCAACCACAAAAAAACTATTGTTACCAAGAATATATAATGAACAAGCGAAGTTTAACAAAAAAGATACAGTTATATGCCATTTTTGTAAAAGAATGTTGTGGTGGCCATATCCAAGAACAGAAAATTACAAACAATGGAATATAGAAGAAGTTCACAAAATCTTAAAATGTCATGCTTTTGACGAAGATTTAAATGAATATTTGGAGTGGAAAAAAGATGCTAAAAAAGAAAATGTTTTTTTGGAAGAAAAGGAGAAATAAAATGGAAAACAATTTAAAAGTGATACCTATATTTTTTGCTGTAGATGATGGCTATGTACCATTTTTAGCTGTTGCTTTAGAATCACTTATACGAAATTCGTCTAAAAACTACTATTATGCAATAAAAATTTTATATACAAATATAGAAGAAAGAAATAAAAAGAAAATATCAAAATATGAAAGAGATAATGTAAAAATAGAATTTGTAAATTTGAATTATTACATAGAAGAGGTAAAAGACAAACTTTATACAAGAGATTATTATACGAATACAACATATTTTAGATTATTTATACCTAACCTATATCCTCAATATGACAAAGTTCTATATTTAGATAGTGATATAGTTGTATTAGGTGATATTGCGGATTTATACAATGTTGAAATAGGAGATAATCTTGTTGCAGCTGCACCTGATGATGTTATTCAAAGTTCAAATATATTTCAAGAGTATGCAGAAAGAGTAGTAGGTGTTGCAAAATATCAAAACTATTTTAATGCGGGAATTCTACTTATGAATTTAGATGAAATGAGAAAATTTGAATTCCAAGAAAAATTTCTATATTTATTAGAACAAATAAAATTTACAGTAGCACAAGACCAAGACTACTTAAATAGACTTTGCAAAGGAAGAGTAAAGATAATAAGTACAGTTTGGGACAGAATGCCAATACCAGACTCAAGTGTAAAAGATGAAGATTTGAAAATTATACATTATAACCTAATTTATAAGCCATGGCATTTTGATGATGTTTTATATAGCAAATATTTTTGGGATTATGCTAAAAAAACAGAGTTTTATAAAGATATTTTAACTATTAAGCAGAATTACAGTGAAGAAGAAAGATTTAGAGATATGGAACAATACAAAAATCTTCAAAAACTAGCTAAAAAGGAAACGGCATGTGTTGGAGATGATAGACGTTTTAATGTAAATACTGTTATAGAACAATCAGAAGAGAGAAAAAAGATTTTAAAGAAAATTGAAGAATTTGAAAAAGAAGGAAACTTTGACACAGATGTAGAAGAGGACCCACCAACAATTCCACTTAACCCTGAAGATGTTGATTACCTTAGAAAGAAAAGTACAAGCAAAATTAAAAGTAAAATTGCAAATCATATGGGAAAAAGGTTTTTAGATGACTTGCTTAAAGATAACAAGCTTATTATAAAAGAAATAAAAGGACTAGAAAACTTACAAAATCTAGAAACAGGAGCAATTTTAACATGTAATCACTTTAATGCATTTGACTCTTTTGCAATAGAAAAAGCATTTATTGAATCAGGAGAAAATAAAAACAGAAAACTATATAAAGTAATAAGAGAAGGAAACTACACAAACTTTCCGGGACTATATGGATTCTTCTTTAGAAATTGTGATACTCTTCCTTTAAGTTCAAATACTCAAACAATGATAGAATTTATGAAAGCTGTTGATACAATTTTACAAAGAAAAGACTTTATATTAATTTATCCAGAACAAAGTATGTGGTGGAACTATAAAAAACCAAAGCCATTAAAAAATGGTGCATATAGATTTGCGGCAAGAAATAATGTTCCTGTTATTCCAATATTTATTACAATGGAAGACAGTAACATAATTGGAGAAGATGGATTTTTTGTACAAGAATATATTATTAATATCGGTGAACCAATTTATCCAGATGCAAATTTATCAGAAAAAGAAAATGCAAATATTATGAAAGAAGCTAATGCGGAAGTATGGAAAAATACTTATGAGGAGTTTTATAAGGTTCCTTTAGAATACACCACAAAGAAGAAATAAAAAAGGGGGGATATATTTAATTTAAAAAAAATTTCTAATTAAGATTAAAAACCAAACATTTTGTATGAAACCATTAAATAATTGCGGCGAGTTGAAACTTAAAATTGATTTCAAACCATTTATAACAGGAATGGAATGATAAAAAGATAATAAATATCTAAAAATAGATTATTATTGATTGTGAAGATACGATGATTTTTTTAGTGAGATAGAAATTTTTTTCAAAATTATATATATTTAGCTATGAAAACGATATATTATGAAGATGAATTAAATGATGAATTTTCTGAAGCAAAGATAGAACCACGAAAAATTGATGGAAGCTATAAATATGAGCATAAAAGTGTTTTGTGGAATTTTACAGCATATTTGGTGCAAAATGTAATAAGTGTTCCTATAAAATTTCTTTATGCAAAATTAAAATTTAGGATTAAATATGTAGGAAGAGAAAAATTAAAACCATACAAAAAACAAGGATATTTTGTATATGGAAATCACACTCAAGCTTTTGCAGATACGTTTATAATCTCTAATGCAATATTTCCAAAAAGAAATTATATAATTGTGAATCCAGAAAATGTATCTATGAAATTTTTAGGGAATTTTGTGCAAAAATTTGGTGCAATACCAATTCCGAATGAAAGAAGCGGAATGAAGAATTTTTTAGCAACAATAAAAAATAAAATACAAAAAGGATATGCAATTACAATATTTCCAGAAGCACATATATGGCCATATTACACAAAAATCCGACCATTTAAAAATGTATCTTTTAAATATCCTATAGAATATAATACACCAGTATTTTGCGTAACAAATACATATCAAAAGAGAAGAAAAAATAAAGTTAGAATTACAACATACATAGATGGTCCATTTTTTCAAAATGAATATATAGAAAATATTCAAGAAAAGAAGCAGGATTTAAGAGACAAAATATATAATAAAATGGTAGAAAGAAGTAAAGAAAGTACTTATGAATTTATAAAATATGAAAGAAAACAATAGATTTATAACTATTTATGTGGGACTATAGGATTTTAGCTTTGAATATTAATAAAATAGTAGAAAAATAGCAATTTTAGGTTGCTATTTTTTTGCTTTAATGATAGAATACAGGAGAGAAATTGTAAAGGAATGAGCAAAATGGAAGATGAAAAATTAATAAGCCCTGAATTACTTAAATTTGATGGGCAAGAAGAAAGATTAGAAAATTCTTTAAGACCAAAAGTATTAGATGAATATATAGGGCAAGACAAAGTAAAAGAAAATATGAAAATATATATAGAAGCGGCAAAAAAGAGAGGAGAGCCACTAGACCATTGTTTGTTTTATGGACCTCCAGGACTTGGAAAAACAACGCTTTCAACTATTATATCAAATGAAATGAATTCAAACATAAAAATAACATCAGGACCTGCAATTAGCAAAACAGGGGATTTAGCAGCATTACTTACAAATTTATCAGAATTTGATGTGTTATTTATAGATGAAATTCATAGACTTAGCAAACAAGTAGAAGAAATACTATACCCTGCATTAGAAGATTTTGCATTAGATATAATAATTGGAAAAGGACCAAGTGCAAGGTCTATAAGACTAGATTTACCTAAATTTACTTTAATTGGTGCAACAACAAAAGCAGGAGCACTTACAACTCCACTTAGAGACAGATTTGGAATTGTTCACAAGCTAGAATTATATAAACCAGAAGATTTAAAGAAAATAGTAAAAAGATCAGCTGGAATTTTAGAAGTTGAAATAGATGATGAATCAGCTTTGGAAATAGCAAGACGTTCAAGAGGAACCCCAAGAATTGCCAATAGACTTTTAAAAAGAGTAAGAGATTATGCAGCAGTTTTAGGTGATGGAAATATAAACTTAAAAATAACAAAACATGCTTTAAATAAACTTGAAATAGATGAATTAGGTCTAGATGAAACAGACAGAAAAATGTTAGATATGATGATTACAAGATACAACGGAAGGCCAGTGGGAATTGAAACACTTGCAACATCACTTGGAGAAGAAATCGATACAATAGAAGATTTATATGAACCATATCTAATTCAAATAGGCTTCTTATCTAGAACACCTAGAGGAAGAATACCTTTAAAACCTGCCTATGATCATTTGGGGTATGAGTTTAATTTTTAAGAAAGGAGAAAAAATGAAAATATTAATGCATGCATGTTGTGCACCATGTAGTGTATATTGCATAGATGAACTTAGAAAAGAAAACATAGAACCAACAATTTATTGGTATAATCCAAATATTCATCCATACAAAGAATATGAGGCAAGGAGAGATTGCTTAATAGAATATACAAAATCTATAAATATTGAGTGTATAGTAGAAGATGAATATGGATTAGATGAATTTTGCAAAAATGTTGCAAATAATTTAAATTCAAGATGTGTTGATTATTGCTATCCAGTTAGACTTAGAAAAACATTTGAGTATGCAAAAGAACATGGCTATGATGCAGTAACAACAACATTGCTTTATAGCATTTATCAAAAACATGAATTTATTAAAAAGCTATGTGAAGATTTGAGCAAAGAATTTGGAATAGAATTTTTGTATAGAGATTTTAGATATGGATTTTGGGTAGGACATGAAAAAGCAAAAGAAGCGGGACTCTATATGCAAAAATATTGTGGGTGTATATTTTCAGAAGAGGACAGATATGTAAAAAAGAAAAAAGATGCATTAAGCTTGCCAGAAGGGTTTGAATGGAAAAGAAAAAGTCCTTGACAGCAAGTTATTAAAATGATAGAATGTTAACATAAATAAAATAAAAGGAGGATTTGTTATGTTATTATCACTATTAGGAATTGTTTTAATAATAATTTTTGTATCTATTAGACAGATAAATCAATACGAAAGAGGAATATTATTCAGATTTGGTAAATTTGCAAAAATTTTAAAACCAGGATGGCATATAATTTTACCTATAATACATTCATATAGAAAAGTAGATATAAGAACAAAAGCTGTAGATGTTCCAGAACAAGAAGCAATTACTAGAGATAATGTTTCAATAAGAATTAATGCAGTATTATATTATAATATTTTTGATGCTTCAAAGTCTATACTTGCAGTTCAAAACTTTAACTATGCTGTAAGTCAGCTAGCACAAACTACAATGAGAAATATTGTAGGTTCAGTTTCTTTAGACGAACTATTAACAGAAAGAGAAAAATTAAGTTCAGAAATATGTAATATTGTAGACAAAGAAACTGATCCATGGGGAATAAAAGTTGAAAACGTAGAACTTAAAGATATTTCCTTACCAGAAGAAATGAAAAGAGTAATTGCAAAAGTTGCAGAAGCTGAAAGAGAAAAACAAGCAGTAATTACAAAAGCAAATGGTGAAGTTGAAGCAGCAAATAATTTAGCACAAGCAGCTGCTATTATGAATCAAGCGCCAGGAGCCTTACATTTAAGGACTCTTTCAACACTAAATGATTTAAGTAGTGATCAATCAAATACTGTAATTTTTGCTATACCTATAGAAGGACTAGAGGCATTAAAAGGAATTGCAAATAGAAAATAAATGATTTACAAATAAAAAAACTCAGGTTTTAAATAATCTGAGTTTTTATTTTGCTAAAATTCATAAAAATGTATGGTAATTTTTTTACCTATATGATAAAATGAAGAAAACTTAAATAATTAGAAGGAAAAATTAAGGAGGAACTATGGAAAAAATATTATCAATAATAATAGAAAATAGATTATATGCATCTATAGTAATAATAATAATAG
>OCTW011599715.1_pt1 | contig 16970 bp, 13 predicted proteins | sample 1539671 | NCBI WGS metagenome assembly OCTW01 (sample SAMN02144230, study PRJEB22623) | gut metagenome | biome: sheep rumen | host: Ovis aries | place: New Zealand
CAACGCTGCTATGCAATAAACATACAACTAACGCAGTCAGAATTGGCTGCATTATGAGTAATCTGTGCCAACATCTATATTATTACCAAACTTATTGCCTCAATTATATAAGCAAAATGCCATTTACGGCTTTTTAACGTATGAGGTTACGGCCGTATTCAGAAAATTGTCGTACCTTTACACATCAAATTAGGGATAAAGTACCCATACATCGACTGGCGGCGCCCTGCAGTGCTGCACCACGACAGCGAATATAACATAAAAAAACATATAAATGAGCTACAAATGGAAGCTACAACCTCTCACCCCTCAAACCAAGGAAGCAGCTAAGCAGTTGACCGACGATATTGGCATCAACCCAATCCTCGGCCCCATCCTTATGAGGCGCGGAGTCCGCACGCCACGCGAGGCGAAAAAATTCTTCCGCCCCCAGCTGACCGACCTGCTGGACCCCTTTGAGATGAAAGACATGGACAAAGCCGTTGACCGCCTCAACCGCGCCATCGGCATGAAGGAGAAGATTCTCGTTTACGGCGACTATGACGTGGACGGATGCACCGCCGTCACGCTGGTCTATAAGTTCCTCCATGAGTTCTACTCCAACGTCAGTTACTACATCCCCGACCGCTTGGACGATGGCTATGGCATCAGTTTCAAAGCCATCGACCGCGCTGTCAGCCTGGGTGTAAGTGTAATCATCATCCTTGACTGCGGCATCAAGGCCAATGAGGAAATCAAGTATGCCGCCAAGCACGGCATCGACTTCATTGTCTGCGACCACCATGTGCCCGACGACGAGTTGCCGCCCGCCTATGCCATCCTCGACCCCAAGCGCAAGGATGAGACCTACCCCTACGGCGACCTCTCAGGCTGCGGCATAGGTTTCAAACTCATGCAAGCCTTTGCCCAAAACAACGGCATAGAGTTTGGGAGGCTGATGCCCCTGCTGGAGCTCTGCGCCGTCAGCATAGCCGCCGATCTGGTGCCAATACTGGGCGAGAACCGCATCCTGGCCTACCACGGTCTCCGTCAGCTCAACGCCAATCCCAGCGTAGGCTTGCAGGCCATCATCCAAACCTGCGGCCTCAGCGGCAAGGAGATAGGCATTACCGACGTCATGTTTCGCATAGGGCCGCGCATCAACGCCTCCGGTCGCATACAGAATGGCAGTGAAACCATCGAACTTCTCATTGAGCGCAACCTTGACGAGGCCATTGCCAAGGCCAACACCATCAACAACTACAATGAGGCCCGCAAGGACATCGACAAGCAGATGACCGAGGAGGCCAACGCCATCGTCAACAAGCTCACCAACCTTGATGACCGCCGCAGCATAGTCGTTTACAACAAGGAGTGGCACAAAGGAGTGGTAGGCATCGTAGCCTCACGGCTCACCGAGCTATACTACCGCCCCACCATCGTGCTGGCACTCGACGACGACGGCAACCTCACCGGCTCGGCGCGCTCGGTGGCCGGATTCGACATCTACTCAGGCATCGAGAGCTGCAAGGACCTCCTCCAGAACTTCGGCGGCCACACCTATGCCGTAGGTCTCAGCCTGCGCGAGGAGAATGTCAAGGAGTTCATACGCCGCTTTGAAGAATATGTGGAGCAACATATTGAGGAAGAGCAGACCGAAGCCACACTTAGCATCGATGCCGAACTAAACTTCGCCGACATCACCCCTCAGCTCTATAGCGACCTCAAAAAGCTGCGCCCCTTCGGTCCCGAAAATCCTGAACCCCTGTTCTGCACCAAGAATGTCTATGACTACGGCACCAGCAAGGTCGTAGGCCGCGGTCAGGAACACATTAAGCTCGAGCTCGTTGACAACAAGTCCAACAATATCCTCAACGGCATCGCATTTGGCCAGAGTAGTCACGCCCGATTCATCAAGACCAAGCGAGCCTTCAACATCTGCTACACCATAGCAGAGAACATCTACAAACACGGCGAGATACAACTACAAATTGAAGATATCCAACCTGCCGACCACGAATAGCGAGCCAACCTCCCTTACCCAGGAGCAGCTCTCCCTCAGTATCCTCAAGCAATATTGGGGCTACTCATCCTTTCGCGGCATTCAGCAGCAGATTATCAGCAGCATCTGCAGCGGCCACGACACTCTGGGGCTTATGCCCACCGGCGGCGGCAAGAGCATCACCTTCCAGGTGCCCTCGCTCATGATGGACGGAGTGTGCATCGTCATCACCCCTCTCATTGCCCTGATGAAAGACCAGGTCACTCACCTGCGCGACTTAGGCATCAAGGCCACAGCCATCTATTCCGGCATGAGCCGTCAGGACATCCTCACCGCCCTCGACAACTGCATCCTCGGCGGCTACAAATTCCTCTACGTCTCTCCCGAGCGCCTGGGCAGCGAGCTCTTCCAAGCCAAGCTCGCCCACATGCACGTCAACTTCATCACCGTTGACGAGGCTCACTGCATCTCACAATGGGGCTACGATTTCCGCCCCTCCTACCTCAACATATCACTCATACGCAAGCTCAAGCCCGAAGCTCCCGTGCTGGCCATCACCGCCACCGCCACCCCCAAGGTGGTCGATGACATACAGATACAGCTGCAATTTCGCGAGCCCCGCGTAATGCGCATGAGCTTCGAGCGCAGCAACCTCAGCTATATAGTCCGCGAGGTCAACAACAAGGAGTCCGCCCTGCTTCAGATCCTGCAGCATACCCAAGGCTCCACCATCGTCTATACACGCAATCGCGAACAGACCGCCGAGCTCTCCAAGGTCCTCAACAACCACGGCATCAGCGCCATCCACTACCACGCCGGTCTTGAGAACGCCGATAAGGACACCCGCCAGCAGCTGTGGCAAGACGGCATGGTGCGAGTCATAGTCTGTACCAACGCCTTCGGCATGGGCATCGACAAGGCTGACGTGCGACTCGTCATTCATGTTGGCGTGCCCGACAGCATTGAGGCCTACTTCCAGGAGGCAGGGCGAGCAGGGCGCGACGGACAACCAGCCCAGGCCATACTGCTCAAGACACCATACGACGTAGGCAACCTACGACGCCACATCGATGCAGCCTTTCCCTCCAAACAGTTCATACGCGAGGCCTACCAAAACCTCTGCTACTACTATGAGCTGGCCGTGGGCGACGGCAACGGTCTGAAAAAGGAATTCAACATCAATGACTTCTGCCGTCATTTTCGTTACTTCCCCCTGCCGCTGCTCAGCGCCTTCCGCATACTCGAGCATGCCGGCTACCTGCAATACTCCGACCCCGAGGACAGCCAGTCGTGTGTCAAGATAATCGTTGACAAAAACGAGCTATACCACTTCCAGCACCTACCCCCTCGCTGCGAGGATGTCCTCCAGGCTCTCATGCGCAACTACAACGGCCTCTTCGCCGACCTTATGCCCATAGATGAAGTCCTGCTGGCCCAGCGCACCAAGTCTAGTCCCCAAGAGGTCTATCAAGCCCTTATCACTCTCAACAGATTCGGCATCATCTACTACATCCCCTTCAAGCACGTCGCCCATATCACCTTCTTGCAGCGACGCGTGGAGACCGACGACATAATCTTCTCCAACGAAGTATATGAGCATCGACGCATGGAGCTGGTGCAGCGCGTACAGGCCATGATACGCTACATCACAGCCCAATCCACCTGCCGCAGCCGACTCATGCTTGAATATTTCGGTCAGACCGATGCCGCCGACTGTGGCCACTGCGACATCTGCCTATCCAACGGCTATCAACCCCACGCCACCGACACAGCCAGTGTCGAACAGGCCCAGCAGACCGTCATCGCCCTGCTGCAAGACGGCAAGCCTCATCCTTATACAGAGATTAAGACACTGCCACTATCCACCCAGACTCTAAAGCAAGCCATTGAGGCCCTCCTCGCCGAAGGCGAGATAACCTACCGCGACGGGCTGTTCACAATAGCGTAGCCCCAACACACCGTAACAGGAATACCACTAATTACTACAATCCTTATACTCCCCATAAAAAAATAGAGAGCCATGCAGCCCATTATCTTCACCGACAGCGCCGCTAAGCAACTGGATGCCTTCATAGCAGCCACTCCACACGATCGCCTCTTTATCCTCTGCGATGAAAACACCGTCCGCCTCTGCCTGGCCAAACTCTCGAACTACCAAACTTTCAAACTCATCACCATCCCCTCCGGTGACACCAACAAGACCCTGCAAAGCCTCACCCATGTTTGGCAACAGCTGCAGCAAGGCGGAGCCACGCGCCACTCTCTCCTCGTTAATCTGGGCGGCGGAATGGTCACCGACCTCGGCGGCTTCGCAGCCAGCACATTCAAGCGCGGCATCACGTTCGTCAACATCCCAACCACCCTACTCGCAATGGTCGATGCCTCAGTGGGCGGCAAGACCGGCATCAACTTTGGCGGACTCAAGAATGAGGTGGGCGTCTTCAGCAATGCACATCAAGTCATCATCGACACCCAGTTCCTCAGCACCCTCGACCACGATAACCTCCTCTCCGGCTATGCCGAAATGATTAAGCACGCCCTCATCAGCTCCTACAATGAGTGGGCAGAGCTACTCAACTACACCCCCGACAACCGCAACCTCGCCCCCCTCGCCCCGATGCTCAAAAAGAATATCCATGTCAAGGAGCGCATAGTGGAGGCCGACCCCCATGAGCAGGGATTGCGCAAGGCCCTCAACCTCGGCCACACCGTAGGCCACGCCCTCGAAAGCTTTGCCATGGCCGCCGGCCGCCCCGTGCTCCACGGATATGCCGTAGCCTGGGGCATTGTCTGCGAGCTATACCTCAGCGCCATCAAGACGGGCTTCCCCACCACACCACTGCACCAGACGGCCTCCTATATCCGCAACCACTACGGCCAGCCCGACATCGAGTGTAAGCACTACGACCAACTCCTGGAGCTTATGACCCACGACAAGAAAAATACCGGCAGCAGCATCAACTTCACCCTCCTGGCCGACATCGGCTCACTGCGCCTGAACCAGACCGCCACCCGCGACGAAATCTTCGAGGCCCTCGACTTCCTCCGCGAAGGATGCTAAACCATTTCATTTCACGATTTTACAATTTCACAAATTACAATTTACAACATAGTAAGCCCTGGGACGGAAATTCGTGAAATTCGTAGTTGTCTCTTAGACATGAATCATCACAAATAATCCGTTAATCATCATAAATAATTCGTGAAATTCGTATAATTCGTAGTAACACTTTCTGATAAATTTCTGATAATTTCTTTCAATCCGTTTCTTCCGGACCTGGCAATAAATTTCAAATCTCAAATTTCAAATAATTGAAAGTCCTCCTCAACAATATATTCCCCTTTGGCAGCTACATAGCCATCAATCTGTTTGGATTGGTGCTGAGCCGCCGCCCGCTGAGCAAGGTGGAGCGCAACCATGAGTATATCCATACCCTGCAGCAGCGCGAGCTCCTGTGGCTGGGCTTCTATATATGGTACGGCATAGAGTGGACCGTCCGCCTCATCGCCACCCGCAGTACCAAGCGCGCCTATTTCTCCATCTCCTTCGAGCGCGAGGCCTACGCCCACCAAGGCGACCTTGACTACCGCCACCATCGCCCCTTCTGGGCATGGAGAAAAAGCCTGCGCAGCAAGAGCAATCCTTAGTAAAAACAAAATAATCGCGTCGAAAGTGATTGTTTCGGCGCGATTAAATTTCGTTTCGGCGCGATTATTTTCCGTCCCGACGCGATTATTTTCCGTCTTGACGCGGATAATTCTGTTCTCTTTACAATAAGGTTTTGTCGCCTCGGCTTACGCGGTTCAGTTGATGCTGAACATCGACTGCTCGTTACTCAGCTGCACGCCATAGAGCTGCTGAATCAGGGGGAGGAGCAGGCAGCCGTTGGGCATGGTGCTGACCCTAACGTGAGTCTCCTTGAGATTAAGAGTCCTCTGCAGCATATTACGCCTCTGGCTGGCATCGCGCAGGGCGAGGGTCTCATCCACTGCAAACCAGCTGACAACAATGTTGCGCCTCTCTATGAAGTGGTCGTCGCAATAGATGCCCTCACCGGTGAGGCGGAGCAGCTTGCCCTTCTTCAGAGGGAATACCATCTCGTTGACGGTCTCCACCTGCTGCACCATGAGCGGCACGCAGATGGCTTCCCACTGGCGTTCAACGGCCTTGACGGCATACCAAATCCAGGTGAAATGCCCGGCCTTGTCGGACTCGTTGTAGTAATGACCGGTCAGTTTGAGCAGGGTGTTGCCCGTTGCATCGAGCAGCTCAAGGGTGCGCAAGGTGCGCTTGTAGTCGTTGGCTTTCTCATTGTCTCCATTGTCAGCGCGGTAGCGGCGCTCCTTCCTGCTCACCACGCTGTTAACCTGCTCCCAATAGACCGTGCGAAACTTGGTGATGGCTCCTGAGGAGCGGCCATAGCGCTCCCACTGCACGCCCTCGCGGCAAACAAAGATGCGCTGGCAGCGCCGCGAGGAGCTGAGGAGGATGAAATAGACGATTATCTCGCCCAGCACTACGGCGGCAGCTATCAGCATGTCGGTGGTGGTGAAGCCCTGCCCCTGAGGGGGATTGCAGAGCATATAGATGACACCGCCCACAGTGAGCAGCACTACGAGCCCCCAGGCTATGAGGCAGCCGCGAGAGCGGTCAGCCTTATTATCATAGGCCTCAATCACCTCGCCCAGATGAGTGTCGGCCAGCAAGGGCGACGGCTCGGCAAGGGTATATTTGTCAATATTTGGCGACGCCATACCTCTGTCTCTTTACCTTCCCACCCAGACGGGGCGCACCGAGCAGCCGAAGTAGCGCTCCTTGAAGGCGGGCTTATACATATTGGTGAATCCGTCCCAATGGAAGGCGTAGGCGGCGGCATTGTCGGTGGCATAGAGGTTGGCCGTCCAGTAGTAGCCGTAGGCGTGGCCGGGGGTGACGGAGCGGATATTCTCTACATAGCGGTCGCCGGCGCAGGGCATGAAGATTTTGTTGCCGTTAATCTTTGAGATAAACCAGATGCCTTCACAGCCCTCCACAGTCTCGCGCTGGGTGGTGCAGTTGTCAATCAGTTCCTCAGCCTCGGCCTTGCTGGGCATGCGCCAGTCAGGTCCCCACTGCACGGTGGCTATGTCTACGCGGGTATGGCTGATATAGGTGGTGTCGGGACGCGACATGGGGTAGTAGCGGTTGTTCGACTCGGTATGGTAGCCGGTGGCATCGCCCCATCCGTAGAGACCGCCCAACTCATAGGGCGTGGCAGCGCCCACGTTGCGCGTAGCCCACTTGAGGCCGGAGGGCAGGCCAAGGTCCACCCACTCATAGTTGCCATACTGCGGATTGATGATTGTGCCGGGGTCAACCTGCTCACCGCCACCCATGTCGGGGTCGGGGGTATAGGCCTGGTCATTGTCGGCCCAGAAGTCGCTCATCTGCAGGTTTTCTTTGTCGCTGTCGTAGTCACGCGCATTGGTGCCGGCCTGGCACATGGCATTCATGGCGTTGTCCACATAGTCGCCCTCAATGGCGGGAGTCTGCGGATTGATATTCAGCACCGGCAGCACGGCAGTGGTGCCGTCATCGTAGGTAATGACGTAGGTCATATCGGCCACGAAGCCGATGTTGTAGGTCTGCTCCTTGTCGTAGTCGGAGCGCGCGTCATAGTCAAGGCTGAAGCCGATGGCCGTATTGTCCGTGCCGTCGGTGGCCATGGGGTAAGCCACGCCGTAGGGGCGGCTGGCGGCGCTGAAGTCCTTGCTCCACACGGGGCCGATGACCTTCTCCTTCACCACCTGGTTCTTGTCGTTGATGTAGGAGACACTCAGGTTGGCCACCTTGAGCATATCGTCGCTGAAGGAGACAGAGTACTTCTTCTCGATGCCGGTAACAACCTTCTTGTCACCGTTGATGATGATATTGTAAATCTCCACCACGTCGGCACTGTTAACCTTGGTGTCATTGTTGACATCGCCGCGCTTAACCTGTGCGCTCGCGGCTGCGCACGCCATAATCATGGCAATCAAAAGAATCCTTTTCATATCGTTGCTTTTTAATTTAATCCCGAAAATCTCCACAAAGATAAAAACTATTTTTGAAACAACCGCACTATTGTTTTGAAAAATAGATAAAACACTAAAAAAGATACGCTTCACTCCTGCATGGAATACCATTCCTCTGCATCAGGAGCGAAGCGTATCGGTGAGAATATTGCTCTGATTATCTGCCTAAATCTGCTCCAGCAGCTTGACTACGAAGTTGTAGTACTTGGCCACGGAGGGGATGTTGCAGCGCTCGTTGGGCGTGTGGGGCGAGCGCAGGGTGGGACCGAAGCTCACGGCGTCCATATTGGGATAGACGGTCTTGATGACTCCGCACTCCAGGCCGGCGTGCACCACGGTAATCTTGCAGTCCTCGCCGTTCACCTCCTTGTACACGCGCTCGATGGTCTTCACCACGGGCGAGTTGACATCAGGCTGCCATGCGGGGTAGCGGCCGCTGTAGCTGACGGTGAACCCGCCGAGTTCGAGGGCTGCGGTGGCTGAGGAGGCGAGCTCGTCGAGCTTGCTGTCCATGGAGCTGCGCACCAGCACATCGGCCTCAGCCTTGCCGTCGGCCACCTTGACGATGCCAAGGTTGCAGGAGGTCTCCACTATGTCGGGAATGGAGGGAGTCATGCGATAGACTCCGGCATGCACAGCGAGCACGCTGTTCACAATGGCCTTGGCTACGGCAGCGGGCACGGCCTGGGCGGGAGTGGCCACGACCTCGGCAGTGATAGCGATGGCCTCCTCGATGCCGGCATACTCATTATTATATATATCCTGCCACTTGGCAGCCACGGCGGTGAGGCCCTCGGCGCACTTGGAGCAGCCTACCACGAAGACGATATTGCCAAACGAGGGGATGGCATTGCGCATGTTGCCGCCCTCCCATGAGGCGATGGCAGCGCCGTTGGCCAGAGCCTCCTTGGCGATGTTGGCCAACAGTTTGTTGGCATTGGCACGGCCCTCGTTGATTTCAAGACCCGAATGGCCGCCCTTGAGGCCGCTGATGCTTACCTTGACGGCCACCTTGTCGGCAGCCACGGCCTCGGGGGTGTAGGCCTGAGTGGCCACCACGTCCATGCCGCCAGCGGAACCGATAACAAACTCGCCCTCGGTCTCATTGTCGAGGTTGAGCAGGATGTCGCCCTTCAGGGTGCCGGCCTTGAGATTGTTGACACCATACATGCAGGTCTCCTCGTCAACGGTGAAGATGGCCTCCAGCGGGCCGTGCTTGAGGGTCTTGTCCTCAAAGATGGCCATAGCGGTGGCTACGCCCATGCCGTCGTCGGAGCCGAGGGTGGTGCCCTTAGCCTTCACCCAGTCGCCGTCGATGTATGTCTCGATGGGGTCGGTAAGGAAGTTGTGGGTGGAATCCTGAGTCTTCTGGGGCACCATGTCCATGTGACCCTCTAGGGTAACCATGGGGCGGCCCTCCATGCCGGGAGTGGCAGGCACGCGCACGATGATGTTGCCGGCATTGTCCTTAAAGGACTCGAAGCCGTGGCCCTCTGCCCACTGCAGGAGAAAGGCCTGAATCTTTTCAAGGTGTCCGCTGGGACGAGGCACCTGGGTCAGGGCGTGGAAAGCTTTCCAGATGCCCTGCGGCTGTAGTTCGGAAATGTTCATGATAGTATTGTTTTTAGTAGAATAGTAGTTAAGTAGTTAAGCCGACGCCTGCACCACCAGTTTTCTCCCCACCCTTGGGAAGGGGCTTAATATACTGCAGGACGATGAGGGCATAGACACCCAGCACCACCAGGAGCATAGTCTGCACGGTGTGGACAATGAGGGCGAAGATGATGGCGCTGGTGGCACTGAGGCCGTAGAGCACCAGGATAGTCTTGACAGCAAAATGCCAAGGGCCGGCGCCGTTGGGCGTAGGCACGAGCACGGCAATGCCTCCCGTGCAGAACGACACGAGCCCTGCGGCAAGGCCGAGATGCTCGGTAAAGCCAAAGCAATAGAAGGTGAGATAGTAATGGAAGAAATAAGCTGCCCAGATACCTACGGAATAGAAGAGGTAGAGCGGCATATTGCCCACGTTGCGCAGCGACATGATGCCCTCGGCCATGTCGCGCATTATGGCCTTCACCTTGCGCAGCACTCTCAGTCGGCGCGCCAATATGGTAAGCAGCACTACGATGCCAACCACGCAGAGAGCACTGACCCAGATGCCCGTAGCGGTAAACTTCGACAGGGTACCCTGCAGGCTCAGGCCGGTGAGTGCGAAGAAGTCAGTAAACATATCCCACTGCCAGATAATCACCGCAGCCAGCAGCACCGACATAATAAGCATGTCAACGGCGCGCTCTGTGACCACGGTGCCCAGTGCCTTGGGAAAGGACACGCCGTCCTTCCGCTTCAGTATGCCGCAACGCAGAAACTCGCCCACGCGAGGCACCACCAGGCTGGCGGCGTAGCTGAGGAATATGGCGCAGATAGCCACGTGGCTCCTGCTGCGCTCGCCCATAGGGGTAAGAGTCTGCTGCCAGCGCAGGGCACGGAAGACCTGCGCCAGAATGCCGGGCACAAAGGAAAGGAGCATCCACTCCCACCTCATCTGGTGGAGCAGCACATCGCTTATCTGGCTGAAATCAAAGTTACGATACATCCAGTAGAGAATGCCGCCGCCCAGCAGGAAAGGCACAACTATTTGCAGTGTTTTTGCTATCACATTCTTCATCTCACTGCAAAGATAAAAATAATTTGGCAATCCTTTGGCAGGATTTACCTTTTTTATAATAAGTGAAGACTTTTTTTGCTAATTATCTGCGCTCTGCGCCTCGGGCCAATTGACAAGATACAGGCGATCAGTGGTACGGGTAAAGGCCGTGTAGAGCCATCGCACATACGAGATATCAATACCGTCAGGCGGCAGCCATCCCTGGTCCACATACACATTACTCCACTGACCACCTTGCGCCTTGTGGCAGGTCACGGCATAGGCATACTTAACCTGCAGGGCGTTATAGTTGGGGTCAAGGCGCAACTTGCGCATACGCTCGGCCTTGGTGCGAATCTCGGCATAATCCTCCATCACGCCCTGGTAGAGGCGGTCGCTCTGCTCACGCGTAAGGGCCGGGGCCTCGGAGGTAAGGGCATCAAGCAACACCCTGACCTCCACCTCCAGGTCGTCATAGTCGGGAAACTGCAGGGTGACATCAGCAAAGTGAAGGCCATAGAAATCATAATAGCTACCTATGCGGCGCACCACGCCAATGTCGCCATTGGCCAGGAAATTGGTGGGCAGCTTGCCATTATCACCGTCGTTCTTCATTTCGGCGGCCATGAGCTCAAGCCAATAGTAATTATTACGCACCACCATGATGACATCGCCCACAGTGAGCCCCTCATCGCGCCCGAAGATGGCATTGCGAATGCCAAGGTTATACTCCACGGCGCGCTTGTTGGACCGCGTGATTACCACCACCTGCTCCTGACCATAGCGGTCGTAGTCCGCCTCCAGGCTCTCCACCATGTCGGCGCCGGAGATGCGGGCAATGTCTGCAAAGCCCCTGAAGCGTATCCTGGGCAGCGGCATCTCACCGCCAGCGGCGGTGGCGGCAGTCAGCAGCTTGCGCAGCTCAGTAGCATTCCACAACACGCCGCTCTCCTCAGCCTGCCGCATAACGGTGGTCAGCTGATAGCCCGTAACACTAAGGCCCATGCCGCGCAGCACATCCACCCTCAAGGCAGGACTCTCCTCCTCGCCAACAGGCGGCAGCTGAGCATTGTCGCCCACCAGAATCATGCTGCAACCCTCTGAACTATAGACATAAGCCAAAAGGTCATCAAGCAGGCTGCCCGTGCCGAACGTGGCCAGCAGGCTATCCTCGTTGGCAATCATCGAGGCCTCGTCAACAATAAAGACGGCATCCTTATGCTTATTAAATCCCAGGACAAAGTGAGCATTTAGGTCACCCACCTTGTCCTGGCGGTAAATCTCCTTATGGATGGTGTAGGCAGGATAGCCCGCATGAAGGGCCAGCACCTTGGCGGCACGCCCCGTGGGAGCCAGCAGCACCACCTCGCGCCCAAGACTATGAAGCACCCTGACGATGGCCGACATAATAAAAGTCTTACCCGTGCCGGCATAGCCGCGCAGCATATAAGCCGAGCGCTCGCCCCCGCTGAAGAGGAAAGCGCCTATGCGGCGCACCACGTCCTGCTGCACCTCGGTGAGCTCAAAAGGTAAGGTACGCTGAACAAGGGAGAGAAACTTATCGCTTATCATCGGACTTCTGCACTAAGCCATAAAAATAAAGCATCAGCGCAAGGCAGCCGGCCACGAAGAGCGCAGCCAGAGCCCACCATTGGAAGGCCGTAACGGGCGAGGGCAGTGTCAGCAGCCTGACCATCGCATAGCCTGCTGAGACAATAACCGAAACAGGCACCACCCTACCCCACGAATAATATGCCGACTTGGCATGACCGAAGAGGGTCTTCTTCCTGAGATAAGCCACCAGGAAGAAGACCGCCTCCAGCATAAGGGCAAGCAGGACGTAGCGAATGGTCAGATGCCCCACGTTGGGCCACGTCAGCCCAGGCATCATCAGCACCTCGCCCCACTCAAGAAAGAATGCCAGCAAAAGGGCAAAATATAGGTCGTTTTTACCAAACAAATCTATTATAAATTGTAAATCACTACAGGCCTGCCAACTCAACCACCTTGTCAACGGCAGCATCAATGCCAGTGGTGTCTTTACCGCCGGCAGTAGCGAAGTGGGGAGCACCGCCGCCGCCGCCCTTGATGAGCTTGGCAGCCTCCCTTACCAGGTTGCCGGCATGCAGGTTCTTGTCGGCCACGAGGTCCTTGCTGATCATTACGGTTATGAGCGGCTTGTCGTCACTCTTGCTGCCATAGACACAGAACGTCTTCTCCGGCAGCACATTGGCCACCTGGAAGGCAAGGTCCTTAACCGTGTTGCCAGGTATGTCGGTAATAAATACATGTTTAACCACCCTGATACCCTCAACGTTGACCTCTGCGGCATTGATTATCTCATCGCGCACCTTCATCAGGCGCTCCTTCTGAGCCTCCTCCATCTGCTTGTGGAGCTCGGCATTCTCGGCAATGGTCTTCTGTATGGCAGCCTTGATGTCCTTCTGACCCAGTATGTCACGCAAGGTAAACAGTATTTCCTCCATCTGGTAGAGGCTCTCCTCGGCAGCCTCACCGGTAATGGCCTCAATGCGGCGCACTCCGGCAGCCACACTGCTCTCCGACACGATGCGCACAAAGCCTATCTGACCAGTAGCCTTCACGTGGCAGCCGCCGCAAAATTCAATGCTGTTGCCAAACTGCACCACGCGCACCTTGTCACCATATTTCTCGCCAAACAGAGCCATGGCGCCCAGTTTCTTAGCCTCCTCCAGGGGCATGTCGCGGTGGTCCTGGATAGGCAGGTTCTGGCGGATGCGGGCGTTGACCAGCCGCTCCACCTTGCGCAGCTCATCATGAGTCACCTTCTGGAAGTGGCTGAAGTCAAAGCGCAGCCCCTCAGGGGTTACCAGCGAGCCCTTCTGCTCCACATGGGTGCCCAGCACCTCGCGCAGAGCCTGGTCAATCAGGTGGGTAGCTGAGTGGTTAGCCTCACTGGCGCGGCGGCGCTCCACGTCAACCTTGGCCATAAACTGGGCCTCAGGATGCTCGGGCATCTGGGCAGTGAGATGAATGGGCAGGTTGTTCTCGCGCTTCACATCGAATATTTTTACCTCTTCCTTATCGCTGACCAGCACACCGCTGTCGCCCACCTGGCCACCCATCTCGGCATAGAAGGGCGTATGGTCGAGCACCAACTCATAGAACACCTTGTTTTTCTGCTCAATGCGGCGGTACTTCAATATGCGGCAGGCGTGCTCTGTCTCGTCCAGGTAGTGAGTCTGCGTCTCACCCTGAGCCAACACCACCCAGTCGGAGGCATCCACCTGGGCAGCATTGCGGGCGCGTTCCTTCTGCTTCTGCATCTCGCGGTCAAAAGCCTCGGTGTCAACACTCAGCCCCTGCTCGTGGCAAATAAGCTCCGTCAAGTCGAGAGGGAAGCCAAACGTGTCAAACAGCGTAAAGGCCTGCACACCGTCAATAACCGTCTTACCCTGCTCCTTAGTCTCGCGTATCACGCCGTCAAGCAGGTTGATGCCCGTAGCCAGAGTGCGGAGGAAAGCCTCTTCCTCCTCCTTCATAACCTTGGAGATGAGCACCTTCTGGCCCTCCAGCTCGGGGTAGGCCTCACCCATCTCACCGATAAGCGTAGGCAGCAGCTTATACATAAAAGCCTCCTGCTGGCCGAGGAACGTGTAGCCGTACCTCACGGCGCGCCTCAGGATGCGCCTTATCACATAGCCGGCCTTGGCATTGCCCGGCAGCTGGCCGTCGGCAATAGAGAAAGCTATAGCCCTCACATGGTCGGCTATCACGCGCATGGCCACATCCTTCTTCTCATCCCTGCCATACTCGGCGCCGCTAAGGTCGCTGATGGCCTTGATCAGGGGCTGGAATACGTCAGTGTCGTAGTTGCTGCGCTTGCCCTGCAGCGCCATACACAGACGCTCAAAGCCCATGCCGGTGTCAATCACCTTGGCCGGCAGCGGCTCCAGTGAGCGGTCGGCCTTGCGGTTATACTGCATAAAGACCAGGTTCCATATCTCAATTACCTGAGGATTATCCTTGTTGACCAGCTCAGCACCGGCCACCTTGGCCTTCTCCTCATCCGGGCGCAGGTCAATATGAATCTCCGAGCAGGGGCCGCAGGGACCCGTATCGCCCATCTCCCAGAAATTGTCATGCTTATTGCCGTTGATAATGTGGTCCTTGGGCAGATACTGCTCCCAGTAGCCGGCGGCCTCATTGTCACGCTCCAAGCCCTCCTCGGGCGAGCCCTCAAACACCGTGGCGTAGAGCGCGCTCTTGTCAATCTTGAGCACATCAACCAGATATTCCCACGCCCAGCTGATGGCCTCCTTCTTAAAATAGTCGCCGAAGCTCCAGTTGCCCAGCATCTCAAACATCGTGTGGTGGTAGGTATCGTGGCCCACCTCCTCCAGGTCGTTATGCTTGCCGCTCACACGCAGGCACTTCTGCGAGTCAGTCACACGGCGACTCTTCGGCTCAGCATTACCCAGAATGATATCCTTAAATTGGTTCATGCCCGCATTGGTAAACATCAACGTTGGGTCATCCTTTATTACCATAGGTGCAGAGGGCACCACCAGGTGGCCGCGCTCCTCAAAAAACCTCTTAAACGAATTTCTGATTTCTTTAGCAGTCATCATTTTTGCATTTTCTATTTTTATTTGGCCGCAAAATTACGAAGAAATAATTACATTTGCACCCTAAAACACAAATAAAACACCTCCCATGGCACTCAACCCCAACAAAGACCTCAAGAAATACTACTCCATCCAGGAAGTAGCCAAGATGTACAACGTCAACGAGTCACTGCTCCGCTTCTGGGAGACCGAGTTTCCCCAGCTCAAGCCACGCCGCGCCGGCCGCGACATTCGCCAATACTCCAAGGACGACATCAAGCTCGTGGGCGTAATCCACGACCTCGTAAAGCGCCGCGGCCTCAAGCTGTCGGCAGCCCGCGATGTGCTGCGCAAGAATAAAGACGGCGCCTATCGCAGCAACGAGGCCATCGACACCCTCAAGGCCATCCGCGCCCAACTCGTGGAACTCCGCAAGAACCTCGGCGGAGTAGTCACCGACCACGAGTACGAATTAGCCGACAACTGACGGAAATCTACAATTTCAGCAGTCAAACTGTCTGAACAACACAAATTTCTGATAATTTCTTTGTCGTTATACTCTCAGGCTCTTTTTTGTCAGCCCGGCTACGCCGACCACTGACAGAGCCTTCGCGAAGCCTTCGGCTTTCAGTGCCCACCACCGGACTTAGCCATAAATTTCAAATTTCAAATAATACCCCCCGTGTTCACAGGAATCATAGAAGCAATGGCCCGCGTAGAGGCCATCACCCACAATCAGGACAACATCGACATCACCCTCTCCAGCCCCATCACCAATGAGCTGAGCGTGGCCCAGAGCCTCGCCCACAACGGCGTGTGCCTCACCCTGACAACCGTAGAGGGCAACCGCTACACCGTCACCGCCATGCGCGAGACCCTGCAGCGCTCCAACCTCGGCGAACTCAAGGTGGGCGACCTGGTCAACATAGAGCGCTCCATGCCCGCCAACGGCCGCTTTGACGGCCACATCGTGCAGGGCCACGTCGATACCACCGCCCGGTGCATAGACCTGCAGGACGCCAACGGCAGCTACATCTACACCTTCCAATACCCCTTCGACCCCCAGATGGTCAGCCACGGCTACTTCTGCGCCGACAAGGGCAGCGTAACCGTCAACGGAGTAAGCCTCACCGTGTGCAACCCCACCCAAGACACCTTTCAGGTCAACATCATACCCTACACCTTCGACAACACCAACTTCCAGACCATACGCCCCGGCACCACCGTCAACCTCGAGTTCGACATCCTCGGCAAGCTCGTAGCCCGCATGCGCCAGCTGGGGTAGAAAAAAAATGAAGAATAACCGTGGCGAAAGATTAAGTGCCATACAGTCCACCCTGCACAACAATCCCGACCGCACACCCCTCACGGTGTGCAGCCGGGATTTTTTTTTCATAAGACAATACCTCCCCAACTCTTCTTCATTTCCTCCATTTTTAGCGGACACATATATAAACTAAGGTAATAATATAGATGTTGGCATAGATTACTCATAATGCAACCAATTCTGACTGCGTTAGTTGTATGTTTATTGCATAGCAGCGTTGATTAGAATAGACATAAGAATTTTATTCCGAGGTTTTCGCGTGATCATTGTCTAAGTTTAATCTAATCCCCTTGAAAAAAGTTTTAACTCCGTGGAAAAATAAACTAACTCCGAGGAAAAAAAATCTAAGAGCCTCGAGCTGTCATTTTCAAGGCT